>ERZ795049.398-NODE-398-length-65015-cov-10.211638_pt1 | contig 65015 bp, 56 predicted proteins | sample MGYA00375133_ERZ795049 | MGnify/ENA primary metagenome ERZ795049 (study PRJEB30178, sample SAMN05720147) | activated sludge metagenome | isolation source: anaerobic digester from wastewater treatment plant | place: Japan | collected 2015-04-20 ... | reverse complement strand
AGGTCGTTGTACGCGAGTTGCATCATTCTGCTGAACTACGGGGTCTTTGAGTGGATTCGAAATTCTTGTTGTAGAACCTGTTCCTATTGCCCCTATTTGGCGCAAGTTTACTTAACTTGTGCCTTTTATCTATTCAGTTTCATAACTGAATAAATTTGCGTCAAATAGGATATTAAAACATCAATTCATTTAACAACGACAAAGGTAACTAAATAATTACTTTTTTGTAGCGGATCCGGGAATCGAACCCGGGTTTCAGCCGTGAGAGAGCCGCGTCCTAGGCCACTAGACGAAACCGCCTTAAAGTGCTACAAAGGTAATAAACCTAATTCTTTTCAGCAAATAAAATAATTGTTTTTGCTAAATATTTTTATAACTTCAACATTTTTAAGCTATTAGGAATTATTTCCACAACAAATGGACTATGTCCGTGAATGGGAAGTCCGTCTCTTTCGCAAAGAATTTTTTCAGATGCTTCAATGGTTATTTTGGGACAAACAAAAGTTTCGACGAAATTTAATTTGGTAATTTCTTCCTGAAAAAATAATTTGAGACCTTTGAAGATTTGGAAAAACTTCGGTTTTTTTATGACTGATACATGAAACACTCCGTCAGTCGGTACGGCATCGGGCGTTTGTTTAAGTCCGCCTCCGCTGTAACAGCCATTGCCAATGGCAATGGAGAAAATGTTGTCGTAAAGGCTTTTAGAGTTGTCATACACTTTCATCATGGTCGATTTATAAAGAAACACCGACATTATAATAGAGAGAGTATAACTCCACGCACTTCCTCCCAAAATGCTTTTCAACCGATTGGTTTGCTTTACAACCAATGCGTCGAAGCCCAATCCAACCTGATTAATAAAGTATTGCGTATTTCGTTCGCCGGTGTCGTTATCGGTGTAGGTAATTTTGCCTATATCCACCGGCTGGCATTTGCGAATTAAAAGTTGGTCGGAAATGACTTTGTAGTTGTCGCGTGTAATGCCCCAAAAACGTGCCCAATCGTTGCCTGTGCCCAAAGGAATAAGTGCGACTACCACTTCGTGTTTATCGGGAATATCGGATTTGTAAATGCCGTTAACCACTTCGTTCAATGTGCCGTCGCCGCCAACGATGAAAAAATGGCGAAAACCTTTGTCTAACATTGTTTGCACAATTTCCGTGGCGTGTCCCGGGTAGGCGGTTAATTGTTCGCTGAATTTGATATTTGCTTGCTTAAATACTTTATAAACGTTCGACCAATCTTTGCCGAGACGTCGTTTTCCCGCATGAGGATTGACAATAACTCCCCACAATTCTTCTTTTATATTAACCATATTGATTGGCTTGCGATAGTAATAATAAATCTAATGTAACGATGGCTGCCATTGCTTCTACCACAGGCACTGCTCTTGGCACAACGCAGGGGTCATGCCGTCCGTGTGCCTGAAGCTCAATTTGTTTGCCGTTTGAATTAATGGTGTTTTGTTTTTTCGAAATGGTTGGAGTTGCTTTAAATACCACTCTAAACGAAATTTCTTCGCCGTTGGAAATTCCGCCTTGTATGCCTCCTGAGTAGTTGGTGGCGGTAGCGATTTTTCCGTTTTTAATTACAAATGCGTCATTCATTTCCGAACCTTTGAGTGCTACATTGTCAAAACCGCTACCGTAATCGAAACCTTTAGCGGCATTGATAGAAAGCATTGCCATAGCCAACTGCGACTCAAATTTGCTGTAAATAGGCTCTCCAAGTCCGAGCGGCACATTCAGAATTTTGCACGACACAATGCCTCCGATAGAATCGCCGTCGGCTTTTACTGTTCTAATGCAATCTGCCATTTTAGCGGCTGTGGTGGCATCGGGACAACGGACTTCGTTGTTTTCAATGGCATCGAAGTTTATTGCAGTGGTTTTATCTAACGCAATGGCACCGATTTGCGAGGTATAAGCATGAATTTCTATGCCTTTGTTAGCCAAAAATTGCTTGGCTACGGCACCTACAATAACTCGCACTGCCGTTTCTCTTGCTGACGCACGTCCTCCTCCGCGGTAATCGCGCAAACCGTATTTTTGTTGGTAGGTAAAATCGGCGTGCGAAGGGCGGAAAATATCTTTAAGATGTTCGTAGTCGTCCGAGCGTTGTTGCGTGTTGCGTATGATAAATGCAATAGGTGCGCCGGTTGTTTTTCCTTCAAAAATGCCCGACAAAAATTCCACTGTATCGGCTTCGGTGCGCGTAGTTGTTAAATCCGATTGTCCCGGGCGACGTCTGTCCACTTCGCGCTGAATGAGTTTCATGTCCAATTTGACATTTGAAGGGCAGCCGTCTATAACTCCGCCAATGGCTGTGCCGTGCGACTCTCCGAATGAAGTGTATCTAAAAAGCGTTCCGAATGTGTTAGACATAGAATAGTAGTTTTTTAAAATGTTTTCTGAAAAAATGTTTTTTAGCTGTCTGTTAGTGGCAGCATCCTGATGAACAACTGTCGTCGTTGCAATCGTGTGAACAGTTGCAGCAACTGTGGCTCATGGCTTTCAGTTCTTCGTCTGTGGGTTGTTTTACTTCCGTAATTTCACCTGTGAAAGTAAGTTCTTCGCCGGCTAACGGGTGGTTGAAGTCCATTCTAATTTCGTTTTCTTTTATCTCTACCACTTCAGCGTTAATGCGGTTACCTTCGGCATCAATCAACGGCACAATGGCTCCCGGGAAGATATATTTTTCGTCGATAACACCGTCTTTGGCAAATACGTTGCGTGGCAAATCAATCAAATTTTCTTCGTCGTATGTGCCATAAGCTTCTTCGGCTGTGAGGGTAAAGTTGAATTTATCGCCGACCGACAATCCCAACAAATTTTCCTCAAATTTAGGTAGCATCATTCCCATTCCGTAGAAAAAACGCAAAGGTTCCTTTTCGGTGGTTTCTTCCATAAGTTCCAATTCGTTGTTGTCGTTTTTTACATACAATTTGTACTGTAATGTAACTAATTTGTTTTCTGAAATTTTCATAATCTTTTATTTTGTTGTTAATAAATTATTTAAAATGAATGGTTTAGAACCAATTTACGTTGCTGCTTGCATCACTTCGTTTTTCGTATTTCAAGTCTCTTAGCATTGACGAATTGACACCGATGGTTACCATATACGACTTATAGAGACCGAATGGATTGATTGATGCGGAGAGTGTCCAACAGTGCAAATCTCGCGTTAACGATAAAGTTGTTTGTGTAATCTGTTTCAGCGTGAAGTCGAAAGACCCTGAAAAACTGATTTTCCATTTAGGAGTGGGGTTTACAAATCCACTAAAACTCAAATTATGCGTAAATCCACGTTTATACTCCATTTTTTCATAGTCGAATTTGTTGGTAACGCCCCAGCGCAAGGAGTAGTTGAACGAAAGACTCCACGGAATTTCTATTTTTGTGAATCCGTCGTCAAGAACTTCGCCTTCGTGTTTGTTTTTTTCCGCTGCACCATGGCTGTGGTCGATTTCGCTGTTGGTGGTTTGTTCGTCTGTTACTGCATTTTCATCTTGTTCTTTTTTCTTACTTTTTTTCTTAAAAGTATCGTTGTTAAAAGTGTATTGGAATGAAGTACTTGTACCCAAAAAACGTGGGAATTTACCATTGTTCCAGCGCAGTTTATTGATGCGCACAGGTCGTCCGTAGTCGTTGAGACCGTACATGTAAGGGTCAAATTCGCCACGTAAGTTGAGAGCGAAAGTTTTAGTAATTTTTATGCGCAAACTTGCTGAAAAATTAGCCCAACGCATTGAGTCAGCAGCAAAATTGTAACCTCCTCCAATAGAAAAATTATCAATAAGGCTTATTTTTTTGTAGGCATCGGTTACCGTGGAGTCCGACTTGTCTTTTATCTTCATTTCCAGATTATTGGCTAACATAAAACTGATAGAACCGGACATACCTCTCCCGGGCACACCGAAAATACCGCGCTCATAGGGCGAGTAGGTAACAGTTTCGTGCCGTACTTTATTCATATTGCTTTTGTCGATAATTGCCTTATCGTAGGTAGAATAAAATTTAAACCACTCATTGCCGAAATCGGGATGATAGTTGAACGAAATAGACGGCGTAAAGACGTGTCTGATTCTGTCCACTTTGTCGCCGAAAAGTTTTCGGATAGGAATGTAGTAGCCGTAGAGTTTGGTCTGTAAACTTAAGCTGATATTGAAATCATACACACGATAAAAGCCGTTGGTTGTGTCCACAACTTCTCGCTGCATTGGAGCATCCCACGATTTATTGACGCGACTGAAATACCATCGTTCGTGGTAGGTGATAGAGGGGGAAATGTTCAAATATTTGAAAAGATTGAACGATGCCGAAATGGGAATGTAGTGGTCAATTCCGTTTTTCCAATCCTTTGTAAATGAAGATTTTAAGAGTTTCGATTCTTTGGTGTCGATGCTGTTTTTGAACGTCATGGTGTACGACAGCGCAATTTTTTCGTAAAAGCGTTCTTTGCCGATAGCTTTTTTCCGTTTAAAAGGATAGATGCGGCTCATAGCCACACGCAGGTCGGGCAGCGATAGGCTGATGGTGGAGTCTTGCGTGCGCTGGCTCACAAGGGCGTTGAGCGATATGCTCCACGGGCTTTCAGGAAACCGCTGAGTGTAATTTATGCTCGAACTCGTGATGTTTTTTGACTGTTCCGTAGGGTTGTAGTAGTTATTGACGTTGCTTTGGTTGTAGCCGCTGGTGGCAAAATCGACAGAAGCGGCAAAATTGCTGAATTGATTGGCTTTGGGGTCTTGACGGTGGCTCCAATTAATTCTAAAGTTTTTGTTTTGCGAATAATCGGGCATATCTTTTTCGCCACGCACGTCATTTCGGTAGCTGATGTTGACGCGTCCGTTGAATTTGTAGCGTTTTTTATAATTACTTGCCAAATTTACGCCCCATGTGCCTTTTGTAAAAATTTCGCCGGTCAGTTCAACATCAAAATAGTCGTTAATGGCAAAGTAATAGCCTCCGTCTTTTAGAAAAAAGCCGCGTTCCCGCTCATCTCCGTACGATGGCATTATCAATCCCGACGAATATTTACTGGTAAACGGGAAAAACCCGAATGGAATAGCCAACGGAAGTGGAACATCTTCTATTACCATATAGGCAGGTCCTGCGGCAATGTAATGACCCGGCTGTACTTTGGCTTTGGTGAGTTGCAGGTAGAAGTGCGGATGTTCGTGGTTGTCGCAGGTAGTATATTTGCCGCCTTTCATACATAGTTGGTCATCGCTCATCTTTTTGGTCTGGTCACTCACTATGTAGCCTTCGCCTTGTTGCGTTACGCCTCCTTTGATGTAGCCTTTTTTAGATTTAAAATTGTAGCTCATCGATTTGGCTTTGTATTCATCTGCGCCGTCTTTAAACACAGGCGTTCCGTATTCGTTGCCCAGCGAGTCTTTCAATCCGACTGCATGCACGGTACTGCTGTCCATTACCATGTGGATAAGTTCGGCTGTCAATTCTATGGGGCGTTCTTGTTTATAGACAATATTTCCCTCACCGTACAAGAAACAACTGCCGTCTTTGGTAAACACAATAGAATCGTTGGCATGATAATTGACGGGAGCATCAATAGCATTACTTGGTGTTGTTTGAACGAGTGGTTCAACAGGAATAGAGTCCGTTGTTTGGGGTGAAATAGAGTCAATAACGGTTTGACCGACCACATTTGCAGTCGGCAAACACAAAACATAAAAGCTGAACAAAAATAACAACCTTTTGAAAATCAAGCTAATATGATTTTTTTCATTCAAAAAAACAGTACATCAAAAATTATGCAAATTTAGTCAATAATACCCACAAAATTAATGAATGAACGGAATTTTATGCAATTTTAGTATAAAAATTTTATTTTTCATTGGAAAGCCGATAAAAATAGCTAATTTTGCAGATTAAAGAGTAATCGATAAAAATGAAACGTTATATAATTTTCTTATTATTTTGTGCCTTGCCGTTAGCGATAATGGCTTCTCCCGAAAACTATACGGTTGTTATTGATGCCGGTCATGGCGGAAAAGACCCGGGAGCCTTAGGCAGAGACGGATGCGAGAAAGAGATTAACCTTAAAGTAGCGCTGGCATTGGGTGACCTTATTACCAAAAATTGTCCCAATGTGCGAGTGGTTTATACGCGCACTTCCGACCAATATGTTACTTTGTACGAGCGCGCAAAAATTGCCAACAAGGAAAATGGCGACCTTTTCATTTGTATTCACACAAATGCATCGCGTTCATCGTCGGCAATGGGCACGGAAACGTATGTGTTGGGATTGGCAAAATCGGATGCCAACTTTGAAGTAGCGAAACGGGAAAATTCGGTTATTTTGCTGGAAGAAGGTTACAAGGAAAAATATCAAGGTTTTGACCCTGCTTCGCCCGAATCGTACATTATGTTCGAATTTATGCAAGCCTCTTTTTTCGACCAAAGCGTTTTGATAGCCGACTATGTGCAAAAAGAGTTTGCAAAAAACAATCGTATTGACCGTGGTGTGCGTCAGGAGATTTTTTTGGTGCTTCACCAAACAAAAATGCCGAGCGTTCTTATCGAATTGGGATTTATTTCCAATAGGGAAGAAGAGCGTTTTTTACTTTCAGCCGAAGGACAACAAAAAATGGCTCAATCTATTTTTTCAGCATTCGAACGCTACAAACATGAATACGACAAACGCACCTATACGCAACAGACTGCTATTAAACCAATTACAATCGATATAACTATTGCTGCCGTAGAAGAAACTCCGACAGCTAAACAAGCAGATGAAATTGTTTACAAAGTCCAGATATTTTCGACAAATAAGAAATTGAAGCCTACCGATGCAGCTTTTAAAGGTTGGAAAGAGTGCAGTTTTTACGAAGAAACCGGACTTATAAAATATACGTATGGCGCAACTTCCAATTATAATGAAATTGTTGCCCTAAAAAAGAAAGTGAATAAGGATTTTAAAGATGCTTTTATCGTCGCTTTCGTCAATGGAAAGAAGATTGCGGTGGGGGAAGCCAGAAAATTACAACAAAGTAAAAAATAATTATGAAAAAGCTATTTACACAAGAAGTGAAAATTGGTCTTGCATTTATTGCTGCCATTGCTGTGGGCTATTTTGGTATCAATTATCTGAAAGGCATCAACATTTTTACACCTACGAACCATTATTATGCAGTATTCGATAACGTAGAGGGACTTCTCGTTTCTAATTCTGTTTATGTGAAAGGCTACAAAGTGGGGCAGGTGCGCGAAATAGAGTACGACTTTACGAAAGAACAATCCTTTGTGGTGGAACTTATGGTGGAAGACAATTTAAAGCTCCCTAAAGGTACCATAGCGCGTTTGTACGATGAAAGCATTATGGGCGGAAAAGCTTTGGAATTGGTCTATAGCGACGATACTTCCGTTTTCCACGTTACGGGCGATACGCTTGTTTCCGATAAGCAGTTGGGACTTATGGGAGCGTTGGGAGGTCTTGTTCCTAAATTGGAACAGACCATTGCTCACGCCGACTCGCTCATTATGTCCGTTAACGGGCTTACGCGTTCCAATGAGATGAAAAACGGCTTAAAATCGTTTGAATACACTATGGCTGACTTGCGGCAAACTTCTGCCAAACTGAAGTTGATGATGAACAATCAAGTGCCGACCATATTAGATAATGTTAATCAGGTAACCGGCGATTTGCGCAAAGTGAGTGATGACCTAAAACAAATGGCACTTTTGGACATGTATAACAATTTGGATAAAACCATTGCCAATTTGCAAATTTTCTCTGATAATTTGAATAAAAACGATGGTACTCTCGGATTGCTCTTGAACGATAAAGCTTTGTATAATAATTTGACGGAAACAGCATCCAGTGCCAATCTGTTAATGGTTGATTTAAAGCAAAATCCTAAGCGCTACGTGCATTTTTCGCTATTTGGAGCAAAGGAAAAAAAGGATAAAAAATCGGCAACAAAAGAGGCTAAAAAATAACCTAAGCAGTAGATTTTATTTAGAAATGTTCTAAATAAAAAAAGAAATAATATTAGCGTATTTTTTAGAAGTATCAAGCCGAATTAACTTTGTATTAAGTTGTTCGGCTTTTTTGTGTAAAAAATGTAAAATTATTCACTCCGATTGTTAATTCGTTAAAAATGAATGGGTTTAGATTTTTTAATAAAAATAAACCATTGACTTTCAGATGATTAACATAACTATTTGAAAACGAAAGGAGTACAAAAAAAATCATTCTCAATGAAAAAATCGGATTTTTTTAATCCCAAAATTATGCCGAATTTTGTATCGGTGGAAAACCCCATAAAATGATTGTTAAATACTTTAATATTTTTATTGTTGATGATGGCAGACGTTAATGTGTTGTGGAATAATTGTTTGAAGGTGATAAAAGACAATGTGTCAGAGGAGGCTTACAAAACGTGGTTTGATCCGATTGTTCCGTTGAAATATGAAAATAATGAGTTCGTGGTTGAAGTGCCGAGCATGTTCTTCTACGAATATATTGAAGAGAAGTTTGCGGAACTTTTGCGTCTTACATTGTCGCGTGAAGTAGGGGAGAGTACACGTTTGATGTATCGTGTGGTAATGGATAGAACTTCTCAAACAACTACCGATGTTCCTGCTGCCATTGTTGAAAACACTGAACGTCCCTCGCAATCGGTTTTGAACGTAATAGAATCGTCTCCGTTTAAAAAAATCATCCGTCAAGACGTTGACCCTCAGCTTAATACAAGCTACAATTTCAATACGTTTGTAGAAGGCAAGAGCAATAAACTTGCTCGCACTGCAGGTATCAGCATCGCCAACGAGCCGGGGAAAACCATTTTTAACCCGTTGTTTCTTTATGGTCTCTCAGGCGTAGGTAAAACGCACCTTGTTAATGCTATTGGTGTGATGACCAAACAGTTGAATCCCGAAAAACGCGTGCTTTACGTTACTGCCAATCTGTTTAAAATTCAATATACCGATTCGGTTCGCAACAATACGCAAAACGATTTTTTGAGTTTCTATCAAAGTATTGATGTGTTGATTATTGACGATATACACGAATTTGCCACTGCAGGTGTTCAAAATACGTTTTTCCATATATTCAATCACTTGCACCAAATGGGCAAACAACTGATATTGACGTCGGACAGAGCTCCCGGTATGCTTTCGGGCATGGAAGAACGCCTTTTGACACGCTTTAAATGGGGATTGACTGCCGAAATAGAAAAACCGGATTTTGAATTGCGGAAAGCCATTTTGAAACAGAAAATATATAAAGACGGGCTTGATATTTCTGAAGATGTAATAGATTACATTGCCGAAAATGTATCCGACAATATTCGCAATTTGGAAGGTGTGCTGATTTCGTTGTTGGCGCACGCTACGTTGACCGATGTCAATATTGACCTGAAACTGGCGGAAACGGTTATAGGAAAAGTGGTATCGTCAGCTCCCAAAATAGTGTCCGTAGAACAAATCAGGGATATTGTGTGCGACTATTATTCCATACCGACCGAAAAACTGATGTCATCATCGCGCAAACGGGAAATTTCCACAGCGCGCCAAATGGCTATGTATCTTTCTAAACAGTACACCAAAAATTCACTCTCTTCCATTGGTAAAATTATCGGTAATCGCAACCATGCGACCGTATTGCATGCTTGTGGCGTGGTGAACGATTTTTTGGATACGGACAAAACCATTCGCTACGACATGAAAGAGTTGGAAGCAAGGTTGAAAAATTCTTAATATTGCAGTTTATTGCAATAGCTCTTCTTTTAGGTACTTCTAACTTTGTCTGATGTTAGAAGCAATCCAATTGATAAAAATATCCTTATTGAAAAAAATGTGTAAAAAATGATTTTTTTCTTTATCTTTGTATTTCTTAAAAACCATTCTCAATAGACAGACGCAAAACAATGATTGACCGATGATTACAACACTTTTTTATTATATAGATGTGGCAATGCTTGTAACTACCACTATTTTCGTATTGCTTTTTTTAACGCAATTTAACGAAGATAGAGAGACGTTGCGAAACTATCGTATCTCGAAGCGACTTGTGGCTGTAGCTTTCTTTTTTGTTGCCATTGGAAATCTTGTGGAGTTACTTGGTCATTCCAATGACCCTGTTGAAGTGTCTGAAGAAGAATTTATCATTATTAAAATAATAACGCTCGCAACAGCTGTATCACAGGCTTTTATATTTACTATTGTCTCTGTGATGTTGTTCGACCCTAAAATCGTTAAATTCAAACAACTCAGGTGGCAGACTGCTGTTGTTGCTGCCTATATTGTGGTGGTTGTATTGGGTTATCTCTTGCTACCAAAATCGTCGTTAGAGTTTTTTATTAATTTGCTTAATATTGTATATTGCGGTGTGCTTATCTATTTTACGTTCTATTTTGTACGCCACTATCGTGCATTTCGTTTGGCGATGGACAATTTTTATTCAGACGATGTTGCGGGTCGTATGCGTTGGGTTGCTGTCGCATTCTACGGGGCACTTAGTGTAGGTGTGTTCGCTCTTATTACTACTCAATATTCAAATATTGTGTTGAATATCGTTTTTAACCTCTTTTTAATCTGCTTCTATACATTTTTTGGTATCAAATTGCTCAATTACCCTTGGCAGTTTGATTTGATAGAGAAATCGATGGCAGAAACTCCAATAACGGAAGAACCTGTGGATGCACAAGCCAGTGTAATACCTAATATTACAACTGAAATAGGCTACAGAAAACCATATAGCATTAATAGTAATGATAGTATAGAACAGTGGATAACAGAAAAGCATTTTTTAAAATCGGGTGTTACCATTGACGATTTGGCTAAATTTTTAAAAACAAATCGTACCTACTTATCTTCCTATTTCAACTCTGAAAAAGGCGTAACCTTTCGCCAGTGGATTAATTCTTTAAGAATAGAGGAAGCAAAACGTATCATCATTGACACTCCCAAAATAACAATGGCGGAACTAGCTTCTCGCTTAGGCTATGCCGACATAAGTACCTTTTTTCGTCACTTTAAAGCTATAGAAGGTATTCAACCTTCTGTTTGGAAACAAACAAACTTACCGATTTAACATTTTTGTTATTTAGCCATTCTTTTTGTTATTTAGCCATTTTATTTTGTGATTTGGCTATTTTTTTAATAAGTGGCTTTCATTAATTTTGCAGTAATTTTAAAGGGTAAAATGAGAAAATCGAAATTTTCATTACTTTAACTTTATATTATTCACTTTCTTTTATTATTTAAAATTTTTATTTATGAAAAAAAATTACAATTTCAAATTTGCGCTCGCCCTCCTCGTGGCGATGCTAACAGGTGTTGCTAACATGCAAGCAGCAAGCTACGACCTTTGGATTCGTGGTGTGCAAGTAACGGACGAAAATAAGAACAACCTAAGTGTTATTGGTGACATAACGGGTTCGGTGTCCTATAATTCTACCTCTCAAACCCTTCGTCTGGAAAATGCTACAATCACTCAAAACGATGCATTTTACGGAAGAACTATTCATTGTATTCACAGCGCAATTGATGGACTGACAATAGAACTTGTGGGTAACAACAAAATAGAAAATAAAGGTGATTACAATTATTTTGGAATGCTTATCGAAAAAAAATGTACCATTAAAGGAAACCGCACACTTACCGTAATGGCACTGAACATCGGAATAAAGGTTGTTGGAGCTCCTCTTATAATTGAGAAATGTAATGTGAACGTAAACGTTACTTCTTCAGGGCAACCAGCATATAGAAAAGCAATTTTGGGAACATACAATGAAGGTAGTCCAGACCGTGCAAGCCTTATTGTTGATAACGCAGCTATAGCAGTAGTAAATGGTCCTATTCAAGGTTTTTTTTCGGGGATAACCCTTACCGGCAGTTCTATTATTTATCCTTCCGGTGCAAAGATAGTAGATGGTGCCGTATGTGATGCTTCGGGCAATATTATCAATAGCGTAGTAAACATAGCACCTAACAATAATGAGAAATATAATCTTTGGATTTGTGGTACGCAGGTAACAAATTCAAATATGGATTATTTAAGGGGCATTCCCGATGTAAGGGGAGGAGATGGCATCTATAATCCTAACGACAGCACTCTCACGTTCGACAATATTATTATCAGCCCATCAACTCAGGTTAGCGCTATTAAATCCAATATTTTAGGACTAACAATTAATGTTAAGGGTAGCAACAACAATATAAGTAGCGACCAGTTGGCACCGACAATACAATTTGAACAGGAGACCAATCCCGTTATTACGGGTGGCGGTACGCTGGATGTAACCAACTCTGTAAATGAATGTGCAATCTATTGTAACAACACTTCGCTTAACATCAAGGAATGTACTGTAGTTGCTATGGGTGGAAAACGTGGAATTAGCGGTAGGGGCAAGATGAAAGTTCTTACTTTTGATAATGCCACTGTAACTGCTAAAGGCGCAGGTGAAGGTTCTGTTGTTGCATTCAGAGCAATAGATTTTAACGACTGTTATATTGCTGCGCCTAAAAATGCGTGTGTGCTGACTGCAAAAAATGAAACATGGAAAGCAGTTTGTGATAAAGATAGTAATATCATTAAGGATACGGTGAAGATAATACCTAGAAAACTCTATGACCTTTATATTTGCGGTGATCAGGTTTCATCTTTGAATAAAGATAACTTAAACAGTATCCCCGGTGTAACAGGTACGGCAAGCTATAATCCTGACAATAAAATTCTTACGCTGGATGGTGCAACTATCACTTCATCAACAGAAGCACACGCTATCGGCTCCGATATTGAAAGGCTAACAATTGAGGTTAAAGGCAATAACAATAATGTAAGCAGCAGTACATGGTCAACACTACGGCTCAATAAGTTAAGTATCATCAATGGCGGTGGTACGCTCAATGTGAGCCATACTAACGGTGGCTGGGCACTCTATTCAAACAACCCGTCACTCACTATCGAAAACTGCACGGTGAATGCCACCAATGGTAATGGTAAACGTGGTATTACCGGCAATAGCAGTGGTATGCTCACCATCAACAACGCCACCGTAACGGCAAAAGGAAATAATGATGGTTCTATTACCCATTTTTCTGATATAAATCTTATCAATTGTGCTATTTCAAAGCCTATCGGCGGTCGTGTAAGCAAAGGAGCGGATACTTTTAATTCCGTGCGTGATATAAACGGTGCTATAATAAGTGACACGGTAAAAATAGAGCCTGCAACGGTTTATAACCTTTTGATTTGCGGAGCTCCGGTAACTTCTCTTAATAAAGATGATTTAAGCGTTCTCCCGGGTGTAAGTGAGGGTAAGGTAAACTACAATTCCGATACCAAAATTCTTACTATAGACGGAGCAACTATCTCCACCACAGGCAGTACTTGTTGCATTCTCTCCCGAATTGACGGATTGAAAATCGATGTTGTCAATACTAATAATTTAACCGGTAACGGCTGGTCGCCTATATCTTTTGAAGATGACAATTCCGGCACGATTGAAGGTAACGGAGTGCTTAATTTAATCAACAATCATGCTAACGACCAAGCAATATATTTACGAGGAGGCTCTTTGACTATTAAAAACTGTACCATCAATGGCATAGGCGGCAATTGCGGTATTCTTGGCGGCGGAGATGATAATGAGCTTACCTTTGACAATACTACGGTATCTGTTATTGGCACCAACGGTGGCTCAGTTAAGAATTTTAAAAAGATAAACTTTGTTAATTGTGAAATTATTAAACCGTTTGGTGCATTGTTTAACGAAACTGTAAAGGCTATCTGCTATGCCGACGGCACTATAGTTAAGGATACTGTAAAGATAAAACCTACAGGTACAGGCGTTAAAATAATTGGCAATCAATCGGTTGTGCTCTATCCAAATCCTGTGCAAGATGTTCTGCACATAAAAGCAGAAGGAGCGGTTAATGCCGTACGTGTTTACAATATCCACGGTGCAGTGGTGGCTCAAGCTCTGAATAATGTACGCGAAATCAATCTTTCTCACTTGCCTACAGGCATCTATATGGTGCGTTTGGAAGTAGGAGAGAACGTTGGCACAATGAGAATAATTAAGAATTGACAGATTTATAAATTGACGGATTTATGAATAAACCCCTAAAGGGATAGAAAAGTACAAAGAGGTTGTCAAAAAAAAGCAGCCTCTTTACTTTTTTGTGACTAAAAAAGTGTACATTTGCAGTTGAAAACAGAAGAATTAAATTATCAATTTTATGAAAAAAATTTAAACTTTAAATTTGCGTTCGCCCTACTCGTGGCGATGCTAACAGGTGCTGCTAATTTGCAGGCACAAACAAACTACGGCATTCAGATAGCAGGCACAGAACTTACTAGTGCCAATGCTGGAGCTATAAATAATGCAAACTTCCCAAATCTTGGGCTTGTAAGCGGCACAATTACTTATAACTACAGCACAAAAACTTTTACACTAAAAGATGTAAAAGCTAGTGTAATAGGAGCCTATAATCTTTTTTTATCGATTGATCCTGCCGCTGAAAACACTGAACATAAAATCATTCTTATTGGCAATAATACTATACAAACCCGATATGTTTGTATTGCCACATATCGCCAGCTTACTATTGAAGGTAGCGGTTCGCTGAATATTACAGTTACTGATAATAATACCGGAATTATTGTTGGTAATAATTTTCTTACTATAAGAAACACTTCATTAAAAGTCGTTTCAGGGTTTAAAGGTATTGTAGGAAACAAATATTATGGTCTAAAGATAGAAGGTTCTACTGTAACAGTTAAAGGCTCTGCCCATGGCTCTATTGTGGACTTTCAATCGATAACTTTAATAGGTAGCTCTATTACTTCGCCAGCCAATGCACAAATAATAAATGGCAACGTGTGCGATGCTAATGGCAATATCTTTAAAGATGAAGTAAAGATAGAAGTAGATAAATATGACCTTTGGATTTGTGGCACGCAAGTAACAGGCAGTAATATGAACGAACTAGGAGACGTTATCTCCGAGGTAACAGGTACGGTGAGTTATAATCCTGACAATAAAACTCTTACGCTTAACAATGCGAACATAACCATACCGAATGGTGCAAATGCCATCAGATCTGCTATTGAAGGGCTAAAAATTGATGTAACCGGCAACAACACTGTAAATAGCGACGGATATGCTACAATACGTTTAGAAAAATTGGCAACTATCAAGGGTGGCGGCACGCTTAATGTCAGCCAAACATCAGGCGGATGGGCTCTCTTCACGTATGGAGATTCTTTGACCATCGAAAACTGCAAGGTAAACGTTACCAGCAACGGACGAGGCATTACCTGTAACAGCACCAATGTCAGTAAGCTCATCATCAACAACGCCACCGTAACGGCAACAGGTACCGGCGATGGTTCTATTACCCATTTTTCTAATATAAATCTTATCAATTGTGCAGTTTCCGAGCCTATAGGAGGGCGCGTAAGCAAAGGAGCGGATACTTTTAATGCTATTCGTGATATTGACGGAAATATAATAAAGAATACGGTAAAAATAGTGCCTGCAACGGTTTATGACCTTTTGATTTGTGGAACTCCGGTAACTTCTCTTAATAAAAATGATTTAAGCGTTCTACCGGGTGTAAATTCCGGTACGGTAAATTACAATCCCAACACCCGAACCCTTACCCTCAACGGCGCTACTATTACCGACATAAACGGCGATGCTATTAGATGCCTCGATGGTGGTATAAATATCGAACTTATAGGGAATAATACAGTAACAGGCGACGGTTTTGCAATAACTTTTGATAATTTAAAAGGACAAGCACCCGGCTCTATCCATGGCAGCGGCACGCTTAACGCAAGCTCAACTATTGAAATTGCAATAGAAACCGATGTTCCGCTAACTATTAAAAACTGCACGGTAAATGCCATGGGCAAAGACCACGGTATTTTTGGGTGTGGTAAACTTACTATCGATGATGCCACCGTGTCGGCTACAGGAACAGATTTAGGCTCTATCTCTGGCTTTAAGGATATGGAGCTTATTGGTTGTGATATTGTAAAGCCGGCAGGTGCGGTGTTCGACACCACAAAACACGCCATTTGTGCCGCCGATACCATTGTAAAAACCGAAGTAAAAATTGTACCTGCCTACGAACTCTATATCTGTGGCGAGCAGGTAACATCTGCAAATATGAACGATTTAAGTGTTATAAATGGTGTAGAAGGTACAGTAAACTACAACTCCGAGACCCGAACCCTTACCCTCAACAACGCTACTATTACTGCCACAAGTGGCGATGCAATTGGCTGCCTCGATGGTGGTATAAATATCGAACTTATAGGGAATAATACAGTAACAAGCGGCGGTACTGCAATAGCTTTTGATGTTTTAAAAGGGCAAGCACCCGGCTCTATTTATGGCAACGGCACGCTTAATGCTTCAGCCGGCGAAGGCGGAACTGCTGTTTACGTATCTGTTCCTCTTACCATTAAAAACTGCACGGTAAATGCCGCAGGCGGATTTGCCGGCATTTGGGGTCATAATAATCATAAACTTATTATTGACAGCGCTACAGTGTCGGCTACTGGAGCTATCCAGGGTTCAATCTCTGGCTTTAAGGATATGGAGCTTATTAATTGTGCTATTGTAAAGCCGGCAGGTGCGGTGTTCAATTCTGATAATAAAGCTGTTTGCTATGCTGATGGCACTATAGTTAAAGAAGAAGTGAAGATAGAACGCAATGTACCACCGGCACCAAACGCGTACCTCACCTTCTCAAGTGCGAACGTCTTCACCATCACACCGAGTGCGGTGTTGTGGGACGGAGAGCTTTTCTACTCTACCGACACAACGAACTGGAATGAGTTTACCAGAGCAGGCGCAACTGCAGTGGACAACGGCACCGGCACATACACGTTGCACTTCCGTGGGAAAAATAACACCCGCATCACCGGCGGCAATCTCTCTTATTGGATAATTGATGCCGATGCAGCATCGGTTGCCTGCTCCGGTAACATCGAAACCTTGCTCGACTACACAAAAGTGGAAGCCGGCGAACATCCGACAATGGCTGCCATCTGTTTTGCGAACCTCTTCAGGGATTGCACGGCACTTAGCAGCGCACCGGAATTGCCGACGACAAATCTGTCTGACAACTGCTACGTTGGTATGTTCAGGGGCTGTACGGGACTGACTGTCGCACCGGCATTGCCTGCCACAACAGTTATCGGCGGCTGCTATCAGGAAATGTTTAGAGGTTGTACATCTCTGGTACAGGCACCTGAGCTGAAAGCCAAAACCTTACCCCCTTCTTGCTACAAGAGTATGTTCATGGACTGTACGGCACTGAAGTCGGCACCGGAACTACCTGCAACCACACTGGGCGCCACCTGCTACCAATACATGTTCAGCAACTGCACGAGCCTGACAAAAGCACCGACTCTACAAGCTATGACAATGTCTCCGGGCTGCTACTATAGCATGTTCGATAGTTGTACGAGTCTGACAGCACCACCGGAACTACCTGCCAAAACGCTGGCTCCTCTCTGCTATTACCAAATGTTCATCGGCTGTACAAGTATCATGCTGAACACCGAAGAACCCGGCATAGCTTGGAGCATCCCCGCCGATGCGGATGCAACGGGTGCAACGCAATGGAACACAAATATGTTTGCCGAAACGAGTGGAAACTTTACCGGAGCTCCTGAGATAGGTACCACTTACTACTTACCCGAATACGACCTTTGGATTTGCGGTGAGCAGGTAACCGCTGCCAATAAAGACGACCTACGCGGCACCTTTGCAAACGGCACAGTAACGGGTAATAATGTTAGCTACAACCCCGAAACCAACACCCTTACGCTTGATGGTGCTACTATCAGCAGTTCAGTCGATTATGGTGCTATTGCAACCCATATTGATGGACTGAAAATAGATGTTATAGGCACCAACACGATAACAACTACAACAAATCAGGAGGGAATTAGATTTTATGGAACATCATCTAATAACATCGAGGGTAGTGGTTCTCTTACTATAAATGCACCAAATTATGAAGCTATACGGTCAAGTGATACATTGGTAATTAAAAACTGCACCATTGCCGCCACAGGCGAGCTTTGCGGTATTAGTGGCGGTAATGGTGGGGGTAAGCTTATTATTGATAATGCCACTGTATCAGCTACTGGAACAATCTATGGCTCAATCGTGCTCTTTGATGATATAGAGCTTATTGGTTGTGCTATTGTAGAGCCTGCAGGTGCGGTTTTCAATCCAGATAATGATGCTGTTTGCTATGCTGATGGCACTGTAGTTAAAGAAGAAGTGAAGATAGAACCTACAGGTACAGGTGTTAAAATAATTGGCAATCAATCGGTTGTGCTCTATCCAAATCCGGTACAAGATATTTTGCACATACAAGCAGAAGGAGCGGTTATTGCCGTACGTGTTTACAATATCCACGGTGCAGTGGTGGCTCAAGCTCTGAATAATGCACGCGAAATCAATCTTTCTCATCTACCTACAGGTATCTATATGGTGCGAGTAGAAGTAGGAGAGAACGTTGGCGCAATGAGAATAATAAAGAATTGACAAATTTACAAATTGCAACCAACCGCTCTAAGCGGTTTGTTGCGTTGTTGAAAATAAAATTAATTGCAAACTTTGAACAACGGGACGAACGGCGTGAAGCCGTTTGTCCCCGAAATTGGGGGGCTAAACATTACACATTACACATTCAACAGTTCAACAATTTACTGCACCTAAATCTTTCCCTTTTAGGGAACAAGGGGGTGGTGAGGGATTATAACTGATACAATGACAATAAAAACTATTCTTTTCGATTTTGATGGCGTAGTAGTAAATACAGAAAATTTACATCTCAGAGCTTTGGGCGAAGTATTGACCAATCACGGCATCAACTATCCTGACGATTTGTTACAGAACTTTGTGGGTAAAAACGATGCGTTACTTTATCAATATGTTATTGATAATTTGGATGATAGCTATGAATTGGACTATTTGCTGAATGAGAAAAACAAAATTTTTGACAAAATAGTTAAAGAGCTAAAACCCATAGACGGTTTTTTTGATTTTATCGATAGTGTTATCCGAAAAAAGATACCGCACGTTGTTGTAACTTCTTCGTCGAAAGAGACGCTGAAAATGATTAGTGATTTTTTCCCATTTCAAAATTACTTTGATGTGGTTGTTTGTGAGAAAGATACCACTCGGCACAAACCTTACCCCGAACCCTATTTGTTGGGCTTGAAACGTACGGGAGGAGACAAGGAGACCACGCTTATTATTGAAGATTCTGTAAATGGAATAAAAGCCGGAAAATCGGCAGAATGTATTGTGTTCGGGCTTACCACTTCATTGCCACGCAACATTTTGCTCAATGCAGGCGCCGATAAGGTTTTTGATAGTTACAACGAGATAAGTAAAGCTATTTGGGGTAAATAAATTGTACCGTTAAAGCGGTAATTTTAGAAAAAAATCTAATTTGTAATCTTCTTTTTAAGGTTAAACCATTGTTTTTAAGCAGGTTTTTCCTGCTTTTTAATATATCATTGTTAACACAAAAAAAAGTGTTAAATTTGAACGCAAATAATAATTATGGATTATGGTATATAAATTCATTCTAATTTCCGATGAAGTGGATAACTTTTTTCGGGAAATAAAAATTAATTCGGAGGCTACGTTTTTCGACTTCCACGAAGTAATTTTAGATTCCGTGGGCTATACGAAAGACCAAATAACCTCTTTTTTCATCTGTTCCAACAAATGGGACAAACGAGAAGAGATTACTCTTTTAGCGATGGACGAAAGTTCGGAGTACGACAATTATTTGATGGAATCAACTTTGCTTGAGGAATTTATTTCCGATGAAGGGCAACGCTTAATGTACGTTTTCGATAATATTACGGAACGAGCTTTCTTTATCGAATTGAAAGAAATTATCCCGTCGGAACGCATGGACAAACCGTTGTGCGTGAATAAGAGAGGTAATCCTCCTCCACAACAACTTGATATTGATGATTTTGCAACAACAGTTGTTGGAAAAACCGATTTTGATACCGATTTTTACGGCGACGAAAATTTTAATGAAGACGAATTGGATGCAGATAGCTTCGGAGACGTAAGTTTCGATGATTTAGGACACGAAATTTAACGCTCTGTAGTTTATGTCAACACTCATCGCCATAGTAGGTCCTACAGGTGTGGGAAAAACGGATTTAAGTCTTCGTTTGGCGAAAGAGTATGCCTGCCCGATAGTTTCTTGTGATTCACGGCAAATATTCAAAGAGTTAAAAATAGGCGTTGCTGCGCCTTCGGATGACCAGTTGCGTGCCGTAAAACACTATTTTATCGGGTGTAAATCAATAGAGGAGCGTTACAGTGCGGGAAAATATGAATTGGACGCAATGGCGGTGCTCGAACGTGAATTTGAATCGCACAAAGCGTTACTTCTTGTCGGCGGCTCTATGTTATATGCCGATGCTATTTTTAAAGGTATTGACGATTTGCCGACTATAGATACCGAATTGCGCGAAGAGTTGTTGCGCTATTATGCCGAAAATGGCATTGAAGCAATTCGGCGGCGTTTGTATCTGTTGGATCCTGAACATTACAAGCAGGTGGATTTAAGTAACGCAAAACGAATTTTGCACGCGATAGAGGTCTGCATGATGACCGGAAAAACATTTACCGAATTGCGTACCAATCAAAAAAAACAGCGACCTTTTGCCATTTTGAAAATAGGTTTAACGCGTCCGCGCGAGGAGTTGTACGACCGTATTAATCGGCGAGTGGTAGAGATGATGAGCGACGGATTGGAAGAAGAGGCACGAAATTTGTATCCGAAACGTAATTTAAATGCGTTAAATACCGTTGGCTACAAAGAGTTGTTTAAGTATTTCGACGGTACGTGGAGTAGGGAGTTCGCTATTAGTATGATACAGCAAAACACAAGGCGTTATGCCAAAAAGCAACTCACTTGGTTTCAGCGCGATGAAGAAATAAATTGGTTTCATCCGAACGATGAAGATGAAATTGTGGCGTTTGTGCAAAATAACGTGTCGTAAAAGCGTGAAATTATGCTGCAAATATTTTTAACAGGCATTATTATCGGATTATTCATCTCGGTTCCCATAGGACCATTGGGCATTTTGTGCATCCAACGGACATTGAATCGTGGGCGTGCTTATGGCATCGTTACGGGGCTTGGCGCAACCACTTCCGATTTAATCTATGCCGTATTGGTGGGATTCGGTATGAGCTTCATAATCAACTTTATAAAAGACCATCAAGCGCTTATACAGATTGTGGGCAGCATCATTATTTGCGGTTTTGGCGTTCATGTATTCCGAAGTAATCCTTCCAAACAGTTAGCTCTTTCGGCAAATAACAACTCGAAAGACGACTATTTTAGCAATTACATATCGGCGTTTTTACTCTGTTTCAGCAATCCGCTGATAATCTTTTTGTTGATAGGTCTGTTTGCTCAGTTTCAATTTTTCTCACCGGAGCAAACTATCTATGAAGACATTGTCGGCTTGGGCTCCATACTGCTGGGCGCATTCATGTGGTGGTTGTTTATTACGCTGATAGTCAGCAAATTCCGAACGCAATTTAATGTGCGCGGATTGTGGATTTTGAACAAAATTACCGGCTCGTTGCTAATAGCTTTAGGTATCGGTGGCGTGGTGAGTACGGCTTTAGGCATTGTTCTCTAAAACCGTTTTTCCAAAAATTAATCTTTTCGAAGTTTGTTTCGCGGATGTTTCTGCATGATTTCCTGTCTTAGGAATTTCATGTCGATATGCGTGTAGACTTCGGTTGTTAGTATGCTTTCATGCCCCAAAAGTTGCTGTATGGCACGCAAGTTAGCTCCGCCTTCCAATAGATGAGTGGCAAATGAGTGGCGGAAAGTGTGTGGACTAATCTCTTTTTGTATATTGGCGGCTTTGGCAAGTTGCTTCACAATGGTAAAAATCATCACTCGTGTCAATTGACGACCGTATCGGTTGACAAATAGAAAATCTTCTGCCTCTTTTTTCACATCCAGCAGGTTGCGGTCGCGCCGCCACAGTTCAATAGCCCGCAGTGCGGCTTCGGATAGTGGCACCAATCGCTCTTTGCTGCCTTTGCCTTCCACTTTCATATATTTTTCTTTAAAGTAGATGTTCGACAGCTTCAAGTTGACCAACTCCGATACGCGCAACCCCGAACCGTAAAGTGTTTCAATGATGGCAGCGTTGCGTTGTCCTTGCGGATGCGATAAATCAATGGCGTTAATGATGGCGTCAATTTCTTTTACTGACAAAACTTCGGGAATCTGTGCAGGCAATTTGGGCGATTCTAAAAGTTCTGTAGGGTCGTTATCTATTTGATTGTCAATGAGAAGAAATCTATAAAACGAACGTATGCCGGAAATAATTCGAGCCTGCGAACGGGGTTGTATCCCCAAATCCGCAAGCTCGATAATAAAATCTCTAAGATGCTCTATAGTAGCCTCTTTTGGCGAAATGTGCGCTTCGTTCAAATAGACCAAAAGCATATTAACGTCCTTCAAATAAGCCTCGATGGTGTTGGGCGACAAGGACTTTTCGAGTAAAAGGTATGCTTTATATTTTTCTATCATTAGACGAAAGACCGTGTCAATTTATTTATTGACGCGAAAACGTTCGTTGCCGTTTTTAAAATAATCAACTATTTGTGTGGCAGCGGCTAAACCTGCATTCATATTGGCTTCGGCGGTTTCGGCTCCCATTTTTTTAGGTGTTGCAAATATGCGGTTGCCGAATTTTTCTTGTAAAACAGCCAATGAAGCGGGAGCAATGTCGGTTATATATTTGAAATCCTGACGTTCTTCCAATATTTTTGCCAAATCGTCTTCGTCAATCACTTCTTTGCGTGCCGTATTAACCAAACAAGCGCCTTTGGGCATAAGGCTCAACAATTTGTAGTTAATCGATTTTTTAGTTTGCTCGTTAGCTGGAATATGCAGCGATACGTAGTTTGATGTGCTGTACAATTCTTCCAAGCTGGCAACAGGTGTAACGCCTTCCGCTTTCATGTTTTCTGCCGGAACAAACGGGTCGAAAGCTAACACTTGCATTCCGAATCCTTTTGCCAATTGCGCTACCAACCGACCAATGTTGCCGTAGGCTTGTATGCCGAGCGTTTTTCCTTTCAGTTCGCTGCCGGTAGATGGAACAAATTGGTTGCGTGCCATATAAACCATCATTCCGAGAGCCAATTCGGCTACTGCATTAGAATTTTGTCCGGGGGTGTTCATAGCTACAATGCCGCGCGCTGTACAAGCATCAAGGTCAAGATTATCAAATCCTGCGCCTGCGCGAACAACAATTTTCAACTTTTTTGCATGGTCAATAACCTCTTTTGTAACTTTGTCGGAGCGCACAATCAATGCGTCAACATCGGTTACCGCTTCATACAGTTTTTGAACATCGCTCTCTTTTTCGAGCAGTGCCAATTCATAATTTTCTTTTTCGACAATTTTGCGAATGCCTTCAACAGCGGCTTTTGCAAAGGGTTTTTCTGTAGCAACTAATACTTTCATTGTTATTTTTTTTATTGTTTGTATATAAATTTTATAGAATACTGATTGTCAGTAAATTATTATTTCTGTTTTTTGCGTTGCGCTTCTCTCAAAGCTTTGTGGTAACGCTGCGAGTTGCGTTGATGTTCTACCAGAGTCGATGCAAAATTGTGTTCACCATTCAAAGTCTCTTTAGCGCACATATATAAATAATTGCTTTTCTGATAGTTGAGTACGGCATCAATGCTCTCAATCATGGGCATACGTATAGGTCCCGGAGGCAAACCTTTGTATTTGTAAGTGTTGTAGGGCGAATCAATCAGCGTGTGTTCTTTCAAAATGCGTGTGAGCGAAAAATCACCCGAAGCAAATTTTGCGGTAGGGCAGGCTTGCAATGGAATTCCTTTGCGTAATCGGTTGATATACAGCCCTGCAATAATAGGTTTGTCTTTTTTGATATTGGTCTCTTCTTCAATAATTGAAGCTAACGTGGAAACTTCCATAGGCGTTAATCCAATGTTTTTAGCTTTACTGAGCCGTTCTTCGTTCCAAAAACGATGGTATTCCTTCGCCATTTTATCGAAAAACTTCTTGGCGGAAATGTTCCAATACATTTCATAAGTATTTGGAATAAAAAGCCCTATAACTGTAAATGTATCAACATTATAAGTTTTCAAAAACTCTTCATCGGTAAGTAATTTCATTACATGAGCCGAATCCAACATCAACTGTTGGCTAATGCGCGATGCTAATTTTGTTTTTGTTCGTATGTTGTTGATGGTAAATCGAACAGGAACCTGCATACCCCAAATTAAATTGGTTATCAGGGTTTTATTGCTCATTCCGTCAGTAATTTGATAGTAGCCCGTGTGGTTGACGGTGTAATTTTTGCGTTCACACCAATTTTTGAATGATGTGCTGTTTTTTATCCAACCTCCGCTCTCTAATTGGGCAATAATATCGTCAATAGTAGTTTCGGGCGTGATATAAATATAGGCTTTTTTGTCATTTTCTACCGAAAAATTTGGAGCAACAAACGTATAATAGCGTACGCCGACAATGGTGAAAAATAGTACAATTAAACTTAATACGCTTATTAATAGTGTTTTGTAGTGTTTTTTTGATTTTGATTTTTTGGACATATTCAAAGTTTTTTCTACGCTGTAAAGATACACATAAGTTTTTTGAAATAAATATTTTTTTATTTTTAATTATAAGAAATTTGATGTATCTTTGCAACGCTTTTTTAGCAGGAAGGAAGTTTGGGTGAGTGGCTGAAACCATCAGTTTGCTAAACTGACGTACGGGTAACCGTACCGAGGGTTCGAATCCCTCAGCTTCCGCAAAATGAAGTGGCTGGATAGTTTTTACTATTTAGTCACTTTTTATTTTAAAGCTGTATAAAACAAAAAAACACCCACAAATTATGCGGATGTTTAGTGTCGGGGTGACAGGACTCGAACCTGCGACCGCCTGGTCCCAAACCAGGTACGCTACCAACTGCGCTACGCCCCGAAGTGTTGTTTTAAACGGTTTGCAAAGATATCTCTTTTTTTTGTAATTTCCAAAAAAAGTCGGAGCAAATATCAAATGTCGTTATTGGTTGTTTATTAAGATGTTAACCAACTTTGGCAGTCCTGTTGCCGACTTTTCCTTGATATGAGTAACCTTGTTTCCAACGTTCGCAAGTGCGGGTTGTCCCGGGTCAACCAAATAAATCGGTACATTCGGACGGATGTTATAAATGAGCGATGCTGCCGGATAGACTGCCAACGAAGTGCCGACAACCACGAAAATATCGGCTGTTTGCGCAATTTCAATAGCTTTTTCAAAATAGGGCACAGCTTCGCCAAAAAATACGACATACGGGCGTAGCAACGACCCGTCGGGATGGCGCATATCCAAAGGCTGTTCCCAACCTTCAAGTGGCACTGTTGCTAAATCGTCGTTGCTGCTGCGCAATTTGGTGATTTCGCCGTGTAGATGTAGCACATGAGACGAACCGGCGCGTTCGTGCAAGTCGTCAATATTTTGTGTAATAACCCGCACATCGAAATGATTTTCTAACTCTTTTAGAGCTAAATGACCTGCATTGGGCTTTTTCGACAAAACTTCTTTGCGGCGTTCGTTATAAAAATCAATCACCAATTTGCGGTTGCGAACCAATGCTTCGGGCGTGCACACATCTTCAATGCGATAGTTAGCCCACAATCCGTTGCTATCTCTAAACGTGGCAATGCCACTGTCAGCCGAAATTCCGGCACCTGTAAACACAACTAATCGTTTCATTGTAGTTTGAATTTTGTTATCCTTTTGCAAATATACAAAAAAAACGGATAATTTCCGACAAAAAACAGGTTTTTTATCGACCTATTAAATTGTTTTGAACAGTCTGTTTTAAACTTGCTAAATCCCTTTCAGAGGCTTGTTTGAGTGTAGTTGTTGATAAAAAGCAAAGGATTTATCTTTTCAGTTCCAAAATTGTGTATTATCTTTGTAGATTATTTTATATTTAACGTTTTAATGAAACAATTTTATTCCCGTCACATAGGCATTACATCAGAGGATGCGGCAAAAATGTTAGAAATGGTTGGTGTTCGGTCAATGGACGAACTTATAGAACAAACTATTCCTAATAACATAAGGCTTTCAGAACCACTTCGTTTGCCATCGGCAATGGGCGAAGGTGAGTTTTTGCGTCACATACACAGTTTGGCGCGTCAAAACGAATTATTCGACAACTACATAGGACTTGGCTACTACGGCACGGAAACGCCTGCCGTTATTTTGCGCAACGTGTTTGAAAATCCGGTGTGGTACACTTCTTATACGCCTTATCAGGCTGAAATTTCGCAAGGTCGATTGGAAGCGTTGTTCAATTTCCAAACGATGGTGTGCGATTTGACCGCCATGCCGTTGTCGAACTGTTCGCTGCTTGACGAGGCGACAGCAGCCGCTGAAGCGATGACAATGATGTTTCGCTTGCGGAGCAAAAATTTGCAGAAAGAAGGAGTTGCTACGCTTTTAGTCGATGAAAATCTGTTTCCGCAAACGCTTTCGGTGCTGAAAACGAGGGCTTTGTCGCAAGATATAGAACTGTTGATTACCGATGTCGCTTCATTCCAATTCGATACGCCCATTTTTGGTGCTGTCGTACAGTATCCCGATGCGAATGGAAATATACGGGATTATAGAGAGTTTTGTTCAAAATGCCACGATAATGATGCCAAATTAACCGTTATTGCCGATTTGATGAGTTTGGTGTTACTCACGCCCCCGGGAGAATGGGATGCTGATATAGCGGTAGGTTCTACGCAACGGTTCGGATTGCCAATGGGCTACGGCGGGCCGGCGGCGGCTTATCTGGCAACACGCGAGGAGTTTAAGCGCGACATTTCCGGGCGTATCGTCGGACTTTCGCACGACATGGACGGAAAACCGGCTTATCGTTTGGCTTTACAGATGCGCGAGCAACACATTAAACGCGAAAAAGCCACATCGAATATTTGCACGGCACAAGCGTTGCCGGCTATTATGGCAGCGTTTTATGCAATTTATCACGGAGCGGAAGGACTTTTGGATATCGCTATGGATATTCACCTGAAAACGGTCTATTTGTCGAAATTGCTTTCTAAATTGGGTTATCGACAACTGAATGAGGTCTTTTTTGATACGTTGCGAATAGTTTTACCGGATGAAGTGAATGCGTGTGAAGTGCAACGTGTTTTGGAAAAAAATCGCATCAATATCCGCTATATTGATGAAAAAACCATAGGTATCAGTCTCGATGAAACGACTTCTGTAACGGCATTGACTAAGCTTATTCATTTGTTTGCCAAATTAGCTTCTAAATCGGTCGATTTAAAAACATTGCAGGTAGAAGAGCCGCAAATTAGTCAATCTCTATTGCGAAAATCGGCTTATTTGACGCACGATGTGTTCAAAAAATACCGTTCGGAAACAGAAATGATGCGTTACATCAAACGTTTGGAAAGGAAAGATATTTCGCTCACGCATTCGATGATTCCGCTTGGTTCGTGCACTATGAAATTGAACGCTGCCGCAGAAATGCTTCCCACCGTTTGGTTTGAATTTTTAAATCTGCATCCGTTCGCACCTCAAGAACAAGCAAAAGGTTATCAGGAACTTATTAAAAATATGTCGGCTTATTTGGCTGAAATAACAGGTTTTGAAGCCGTTAGTTTGCAGCCGACTTCGGGCGCAGCCGGCGAATATGCAAGTCTTGTAACGATACGGAACTATTTCTATTCAACAAATCAAGAACAGCGCCGAAAGATGCTTATTCCCGTTTCGGCTCACGGAACGAACCCTGCAAGTGCCGCACAAGCCGGATTTACGGTTGTAACGGTGGCGTGCGACGAAAAAGGCAATGTCGATGTGGACGATTTGCGACAAAAAGCCGAACAACTGCAATCGGAATTGGCAGGTTTGATGATTACTTATCCCTCGACGCATGGCATTTTTGAACCCGAAATTCGCGAAATTTGCGATATTGTTCATCAGTATGGCGGTTTAGTCTTTATGGACGGTGCCAATATGAATGGTCAAGTGGGTTTAACATCGCCCAAGCAAATTGGCGCAGACACTTGTCATCTCAATCTTCATAAAACATTTGCCAGCCCGCATGGCGGCGGTGGTCCCGGTGTTGGAGCCATTGGAACAACAGCCATGTTGGGCGATTATATGCCACAGCATCTGTTTACTTCCGATGACAATCGTTTTACCGCTGTCAGTGCGGCTCCGTGGGGCAATGTTTCGTTATTGCCGATAGCTTACGGGTATATTCGTATGATGGGTGCCGAAGGCTTGACTTTAGCTACAAAAACAGCCATATTGAGTGCCAATTATTTGGCGAAAAAGTTGGAAAAATATTACGGCATTGTCTATACGGGAGCAACGGGAAGAGTTGGGCATGAACTGATTTTAGATTGTCGTCAATTCAAATCAATGTGCGGAATTACCGAAACCGATATTGCTAAACGCTTGATGGACTACGGTTTTCATGCGCCGACACTCTCTTTTCCTGTGCATGGTACATTAATGATAGAGCCGACCGAAAGCGAAAGTTTGGTGGAATTAGACCGTTTTGCAGAAGCATTGATTGCCATTCGTAACGAAATAGACGAAATTGCCGAAGGCAAACACACACAAGACAACAACGTACTTGTAAACGCACCGCATGCCGAATACAAAGTAGTTGCCGATGATTGGAACTATCCGTACAGCCGTAGTAAAGCAGCTTTCCCGCTTGATTGGGTAACCGAAAACAAGTTTTGGATTCCTGTGGGGCGTGTTGATAATGGTGCCGGCGACAGAAATTTAATTTGCAAACAACAATAATCAAAATAAAACTTTTTTAATTATGAAACAGATTGCATTCACATTTGCTTTGGTAATGGCTTTGGTGGGTTGTTGCCGACAAGAGAGCGAAAAACCTCAATGTTTTACAACGCCGGAAACGCCGTCAGAGTTTTACAAAGAGCGTTTGAGCCGAATAGACAGTGCTTTTCAGCGTGCCGTAGATGACGGATTGATGCCACATGCCGTTACTTTTGTTGCACAAAACGGTGAAATTGTACACTATAAAGCGTTTGGTTACCGCGATATAGAAAAGAATATTCCGTGCCAAAAAGATGATATTTTCAGAATGGCTTCGCAAACGAAGGCTATTGCTGTAGTTGGTTTGATGACTTTGTTTGAGGAAGGACTTTTTCAATTGGACGAACCGATAAAAAAGTACATTCCCGCATTTGAAAATCCGCAAGTTTTAGTTGCTTACAACGCAAAAGATACTACTTACACAGTGCGTCCGGCTAAGCGAGATATTACTATCCGCGATTTGATGACACATACATCAGGAATATCTTACGAAGGCAACCATTGGGCTATTATGAAAAAAGCGAACGTTCCGCCATTGAATACGCTTGAGCCTTATGTGCTTGGCGAAGTGGTTGATAGATTGGCAAAATTGCCTTTGGCGCACGACCCGGGTGAAAAGTTTACTTACAGTATGAATATCGAAGTGCTTGGACGTTTGTCCGAAATTCTTTCGGGACAGTCGATTGACCTCTTTTTGAAAGAACGCATTTTCGATCCTCTGGGAATGAACGATACTTATTTCTATTTGCCTGAAGATAAAGCCGATAGATTGGTAACGTTGTACACTTATCCGCAAGGTGGTGCTTTGCAGCGCAGCGAGCATCCTATTCATCAAACTTATCCGATAGCCGGTGCAAAGACGTTTTTCAGCACAGGCGCAGGATTGAGTGGTACAATAGAAGATTATGCCAAATTTTGCCAAATGATTTTGAACGAAGGCGAATTTAACGGTCATCGCATTCTTGGTCGCAAAACCATTGAATTGATGAAACAGAATAATGTGAAAGATTTGCGTGGCGATATCGGTTTTGGTTTGGCTTGGGACGTGTTCCGTCCTCAATACGCTCACAAAAACATTGTTTCCGAAGGTTCAATGCGTTGGGGCGGTATGTTTGGCACCGATTATATCATCGACCCGAAAGAAAACTTGATTGTGCTGATGTATGTCAATTTACAGCCGAATTTCAGCGGATTGAATCCGAAAACATTGATGCACAATGTTACATATCAGGCTTTAAAATAATGATAAACAATTATTTATAATATTTCAAAAATTAAAATCAATGCAAGGATTAATATTAAATCTTCAACAATTCAATGGGCTACTTATAATAATGGCAATTATTGCTCTTTTTGTTTTTATCGCTTTACATTATGTCGAAGCCGGTTATGGCAAAATGATTTCACCAAAGTGGGGAGTAGCCATCAACAACAAGTTAGCGTGGATTTTAATGGAATGTCCCGTGTTTTTTGTGCTGCTCTATATTTGGTCGCAGTCGTCGCGTCAATGGGATACTGTGCCGTTAATTTTCTTGCTGTTATTTGAATTGCACTATTTTCAACGTGCATTCATTTTTCCATTTTTGCTGAAAGGCAAAAGCAAAATGCCGCTTTCCATTATGGCTATGGGCATTTTGTTTAACACTATCAACGGCTATATTCAGGGCGAGTGGATATTTTTTCTTGCTCCCGAAGATATGTACACCACCGAATGGCTTACTACACCACAATTTATCATTGGCACGATAATTTTCTTCATTGGTATGGGTATTAACCTTAACAGTGACCACGTTATACGCAATTTGCGTGCACCGGGTGACACAAAGCACTATTTGCCGAAAAAAAATATGTACCGTTATGTAACGTCTGCCAACTATTTTGGTGAAATTGTAGAATGGACAGGTTTTGCAATTCTTACGTGGAGCTTGCCGGGTTTGATATTTGTTTTATGGACATGTGCTAACCTTGTGCCACGTGCCAATTCCATTTACCATAAATATAAAAAAGAATTTGGTGACGAATTTAACGAACGAAAACTCAAACGCATTTTTCCATTTATCTATTAAAATATAATTGCAAGATGTTGAATTTTATATCGATTTGAATATAAGGCGTTTGCGTGTTACAAAAATAAAAATTCATGAGTTCTAAACTTTTCACTCCATTCAAACTCGGTCCTATTGAGTTGAGAAACCGTACTATACGGTCGGCCGCTTTTGAAAATATGGCTTATGGCAATAAGCCTTCCGAAGACCTTAAAAATTATCACGTTAGCGTAGCGCGTGGTGGCGTGGGTATGACAACAGTTGCTTATTGTGCTGTTGACAGGTCGGGCGTTTCGTTCGACGGACAACTATATGTTTACGATGAGATAAAACCGGCTTTGAAAGAACTTACCGATGCCGTACATGCCGAAGGTGCGAAAGTGAGCATGCAGCTTGGTCATTGTGGCAATATGACGCATCGTGCTACCTGCAAGTGTATGCCTGTAGGTCCAAGTAACGGTTTCAACCTTTATTCGCCAACTTTTTATCGTGGTTTGAAAAAAGAAGAAATCAAGACGTTGGTAAAACGTTTCGGCGAAGCTGTCGATTTTTGCCGCGATTGTGGATTCGATTGCGTGGAAGTTCATGCCGGACACGCTTATCTTATATCGCAATTTCTAAATCCGATGATAAATCGGCGTCGTGATGAGTACGGCGGTTCGCTTGAAAACCGTATGCGTTTCATGAACGAAGTTTTAGAAGAAGTGATGCGACATGCCAAAAACGATATAGCTGTGGTTGTAAAAACCAATATGACAGACGGTTATCGCTTTGGTGTTTCGATGGAAGAAGGTCTTGAAATAGCTCGTAATATTCAACAACACGGTGTTCACGGCATTGTTCTGTCGGCTGGTACAGTAAGCGCAACGCCCATGCTGATTCTCGGTGGCGCTATGCCTTACAAAACGTTGGCTTACTACATGGATATGAAAAAATTCTGGTGGTTGAAACTTGGTGTAAGATTGTTTGGTCGCATTGTTATTCCGCCAACGCCTTACAAAGAACTTTACTTTATGGAGTGGGCTAAACGGTTTAAAAAAGAGATTCCCGAAGCGAACTTTATCTATGTGGGTGGCATACAAAGTCGTGCTAATTGTGAAACAGTGCTTGCTGAAGGCTTTGAGTTGATGCAAATGGCACATGTGCTCATTCAAGATACCGATTTCGTAAACAAAATGAAAGAAAACGAAACCCATCGGTCGAAATGCGGTCGCTCTAACTACTGTGTAGCTCGTATGTACACGATTGATATGAAATGTCACGAATGCGTTGATTTCCTGCCCAAAAAGATACAAAAAGAGATACAAAAAGCAGAAGCAAAAAATAAAAAAACGATGCCATCTGCGCAGAAATAATAAATACGGGCGTTGGAGAATAAATGATAAATAATGACAAATTCAAACAAAATCAACAGGTTAGCATTAGTTACCGGTGCTTCGTCGGGAATAGGATTGCACTATGCAACGCAGTTGGCTAAAGATTATCATACGGACTTGCTGCTGGTAAGCAATCAAGAAGAGGAGTTGAATGCAGTAGCCGAAAAATTGGCTAAGGAATATAATGTAAAAACCATTGCCCGATACGCCGACCTCAGCAAACAAGATGCCGCTGAAGAATTACACCAATTTTGCATTGACAATCAGCTCGAAATAGACATTTTGATAAATAATGCCGGCGTGTTTTTCTTTAATCCGTATGTGGAAACAAGCATGCACCGCATCGAACTAATGCTCAATTTACACATGGTAACGGTAGCAAAACTGTGCCGTCTGTTCGGAGAAGATATGTGCCGTCGCGGTAGCGGCTACATTTTGAATATGTCGTCAATGTCGGCGTGGATGGCAATGCCGGGTATACAGACTTACAACGCCACAAAAGCGTTTATCTACAATTTCAGCAAATCGTTGTGGTACGAATTTAAACCGAAAGGTGTCGGTGTTACAGTAATGACTCCGGGAGCCGTTGATACGGGCTTGTTCGGGCTGAGTGATAAATGGCGCAAATTTGCCGTAGCTGTCCATGTGAGCATTCCTCCCGAAAAATTGGTAAGGCGTGCCTTGAAAAAGATGTTCAAAAAGAAAAAATCGGATATGCCGGGTGTTATCAACCATTTGTGTACGCCGTTGCTCAAACACATGCCCGATTGGTTGGTGTTTTTGGCAATTAAATTAGTAGGAAAATTTCAAAAATAAATTCGGTTATGTTTGCATTGGTAACGGGGGCTTCGTCGGGAATAGGGTTACACTATGCTACGCAGTTGGCGCGCGATTATCACTACAATTTATTGTTGGTGTCGAACCAAAAGGAAGAATTGGAGCAGGTTGCCGAAAATTTGTCGCACACTTATGGCGTAAAAGCAATTCCTTATTATAAGGATTTGTCGGCATTGACAGCAGCCGAAGAAATTTACGATTTTGCCAACAAGAACGATATGGAAGTAGATGTTCTTGTGAACAATGCGGGAATACTCGTTTTTTATCCTTTGTGCAAAACGCCATCGAAAAAAATAGAAACGCTGCTGATGTTGCACGTAGTAACCTTAACAAAACTCTGCCAATTTTTTGGTGTCGATATGTGCGCACGCCGTCGCGGTTATGTGCTGAATATGTCGTCAATGTCGGCGTGGATGACTATGCCGGGCATTCAGTGTTACAATGCCAGCAAGGGCTACGTGCTCAATTTTTCCAAATCATTGTGGTACGAATTTAAACCGTATGGTGTTCATGTTATTGCCATTACGCCGGGAGCCATTAACACACCACTGTTCGATTTATCCGATAAATTTAGAAAACTGCTGTTGACTTTCCGCATTTCGATGCAACCCGAAGTTTTAGTAAAAAAAGCATTGAAAAAACTGTTTCACAGCAACAAGAAAACCTATTTGCCGGGAGCGTGGAATTATATTATTGTACCCATTATCAGTCATTTGCCCGATTGGTTAATCTTTTTTATAATGAAACGTCTTAAGCAATTTAAGTAAAAACATAAAATTGGCGCAAATTTATTCAGTTATGAAACTGAACAGATAAAAGCACAAGTTATTTATTTAGTTATCTTCGCCATTATCAATTGGATTGATGTTTTTACCTCTTATTTTACAGACTAAAAACAAGCCGTAAACTAATCGATATAAACATTTTCAGATAATGAATTTTTTAAAGTCAATCAAAACATATTTTGTTTTATTGTTGTTACTTATTCCGACTATTGCTTTTGCACAAAGCGATGTGGACGAAGTACACGAAATTACAATTTATGTCATGCCAACCCTTAAACCGCTGAATTGGGAGAGTCCTTCGACACTCTATTTATCAATGCTTAACTGTTATATGGCAACGATTGCTGTAAGGAACCATTATCTTTTGGGACACATTGCCGTAAAATTAAAGAGCAACCTCTTAGAAGGCGGAGAACTCTATATCGGACAAACTTCTTCTAACTCTACGAAAGAAAAACACAAAATGGTTTTCAAAGAGAAAATAGGGATGGCTATATTGGGAGCTTCTTTTCGGGGCAGCATAGAATCGGATGAAATTCTTCGTAAAAAGCTTAAAGCGTACTCTAAAAGAAAAAAACTGGCATTTATCAAGTACCGTATTACTAAAAAAGCTATGGAGAGGATTTTAGTTTTTATCGACCGTTATATGGCGATAAAAGAGGATGGAATGGCTTCTTGTGATTTTTATGGCGGTGCTTTCAATCCCAATTTCAAGAACGAGGGGAGTGGATGCTCTGCATTTGCTTTAGCTCTGTTGAGCCAAATAAATCTTGTTCCTGAAAATCCGGATAAATGGATGTGCAACGTGAATATACCGATGGAACTAATCGGAGGCAGGTACAATAATTACAAAAAAATCAAAATAAAAAATATTTTGAATAAAAAAGAGTGGTATAATTCGGAAGATGGAATAGAGAATGTGGACTTTGTCAGTTTTTCTATCTACGAACCAAGTTTGATGTTTCAATGGATTTTAGAAGAAAGACAAACCCTTGCTTTCGGGTATCAACTTCACGATGAAGATAATGTGCCGGGGCTTTACAAAGATGCACGCGAAATAGAATTTAACAGCGAAGCTCTACTTTTTACGAAGCGTCCTCAGCCCAATTTATTTATTGATGTTTATATGAAAGAAAGATTTAAAGGAGTAGGCAACCCGGAAACAATAAAATTACCTTAAATAAGAACTTAAAAATCAATTCTTTATGTTTGAAAATTATTTTAAACTGAAACAAAACGGAACAAATCCACGCACAGAGATAATTGCTGGAATTACCACGTTCCTGACTATGGCTTATGTTCTTGCCGTCCATCCTAATATTTTGTCTGTTACCACCATGTCCACATTCCTTACATTTAATTAGTGCCATTATATTACTAATAGTTATTGCACTCCTACATTTACAGCCATTGGGAAAGTATGTCACTTTCTATACACGCCATATTGCATACCACCTGCGGCATTCAATGCGCCTGACGCAAAAATGCTTCCATTGAATTCAAAAACAGCGTTCATGGTCTTAATGTCAAGCCCCGACATATTAACCTGTTCCCAATTGTCACCTCCATCAGTCGTCTTATACATTCGAGGCTCTGAAACGAACTGCTCATTGATGTGATGACCACAAGCATACAACTCGCCACCAATTGTCAGAAACTCATTAACTGCCACATGGTCGGATATGCCATTTCCATTCTTTGACCAAGATGAGCCATTGTCTTTACTGCGATACACGCCATATTGCATACCGCCTGCGGCATTCAATGCACCTGACGCAAAAATGCTTCCATTGAATTCAAAAACAGCGTTCATGGTCTTAATGTCAAGCCCCGACATATTAACCTGTTCCCAATTGTCACCTCCATCAGTCGTCTTATACATTCGAGGCTCTGAAACGAACTGCTCATTGATGTGATGACCACAAGCATACAACTCGCCACCAATTGTCAGAAACTCATTAACTGCCACATGGTCGGATATGCCATTTCCATTCTTGAGCCAATCATTTTGCGCATAAAGAGAAGAAAGATACCCAAAGCACAAAAAACTCATAAAAAAAATATACTTTCTCATTGCAAATAAAGTTTTTAAGCGTTGAGACCCAACAACGCAGATTAGTAGATTTGGTGGAGGCATATGCAAAGAAAGTGAGGTCTGACAATCCGTTTCACCAATCAGAACAAAGCGAATTCACTTCCTTTTGCAATATGTCTGCCTACATTCATAGGCAACTGCAAAGGTACATATAATTCTTGAAGAACGCTCCTATTTGCATTAAAAATTAACTTAGGTTAATCAAAAAGCATTAGAAATCCAACAAATCGTATGTTTCTAAGAGTTCCTTTTCATGGATGACTGCTGTCCCAACTGCTGTCAACATTAACATAGATTTGCCTTTTCCTGAAATTTCGTCCATGTCAATTCTTAGTCCGACTATACAATTTGCACCAATTTCATAAGCTGCATATTTCACTCTTTCTATAGCTTCATTGTAAAGTGAAGTGAGTTGTTTTTGATATATTCCCGAACGACCACCAAAAACATCACTAAAAGAAGCAAAAAAGTCACTGAAAAGGTTTGTCCCTGCAACAACATGAGCAGATACAGGTTTCAAATATTTTTTCACTTTAAGACCGTCAACAGATGATGTTGTTAATACTAAAATGTCTTTTGGATTTGCCATATTTTTATTTTTAAATTATTGCTGTCTGGTAAAAAAATAAAAGCATATAAATTCGGTTCAGATTGCTTATTAACTGGCAATCTGAACTGGATTTTTCAAAAGTAAGCCCCCTATTCAAAAAGAGGTAGCATATCTGGTGGAGAATAATCCCTTTCTGCTAGTATTTTTACCTCATCTTGATTTGGGTTTTCCATGAAAGAGATAAAATTTGTATAGTACATCAAAGTTAATCTAATCATTGTTACTATTTGAGAGAAAGAAACATGTCTTTTAATCATACGACTAATAATTGTACACAATAAATTTGCTATTAATACCACCCATGTCTGTATTTGTATTGCATTAATGCTATCTCCATAGAAAAAGTGCAATGGAAAATTCTGTTTTAGCTGTTTATACAGGGTTTCAATAGCCCATCTTCTTTTGTAAATCTCTTCAATGTCCTCTATTGGTAATTCAAAGTTGTTTGTTAATAATACTACCGATTTTTTTGAGTTATTACTCCATAATTCAACTCTTCTTGATTCGTGCTTTAATTCTCCTTTTTCAAATACAATTCGTTTGTCGGAATGTGTAACTAAACCATTTGGAGAAACATACATAACTGATGATAATTCGCTGTATTTGAGGTTTTTCTTCATCTTTGTAACATAACAAACACCTTCATCAGTTAAGCGTTGAAACTGAGCATAGTCAATATATGCTCTATCCATAGCAAGAGTTGAGTCTTTAGGTAAATGCACCTCTTTCAAAAGATAATGATCATGTTTAGCTGCTGAGGTAAGTTGTACTACCATAGGAACTCCTACATGATACTTCATCACAGTATGTACTTTCATACCTCAACGGTGAAATACGAGAAATCAACAAATTTATACGCGAGTAAAAAAATCACCTTACTAAGGTGATTTAATTCCCTTGATGCTGTTACCGCAGGTAGATACCCACAAAATAATCCCCACTATAAAAAACTTCTGTCTTTATAGTGGGGATTATAATGTTATAAAAAACGACCTACAACGCTACAATAGTAAGGTCTTTCCAACCTGCAGCTGCTTTATAGGCAGCGACACTACTAGCTGCTACTCTAACGGTGTCAAGTTTCTCAGCTATTTTAGCAGTGTCAACTTTGATAGGTGGCACGCTGGCCAAACAAGTCATAGAAGTCAAACTATCACAACCATAAAAAGGTTGATAACCCAAAGCTCTCATAGTGCTTGGAAGAGTAATAGTTCTTAATGAGTGACAATTCAAGAAAGCCCACATATTAAGTTCTGTCACACTATTGGGTACAATAAGCGAAGAAAATTGGAAGTGGCCTTCAAATGCACTAAAATAACCACCATAGTAATATTCTTCTCCAGACCAACCACCACCAAAAGCATTAGTCCCTTCGGGGATTGAGTACACTTCTCCAGCTTTACCCTTAGGATATGCAAGTAGCCTCGTTTTATCCTTACTAAATAATACACCATCTATTGAAGTAATATAAGGATTATCTGTTGCAACATTAAAAGCCTTTAATGATGCTAAGCTATTTTCTCTTATGAATGGAGCATATTCCTGTCCAGAAGCATTCTCACGAGATAAATTCTCAATGGTTTTAGGAATTGAAATTGAAGTTACCTTGGTTGACTTACCAAGATCACCTATACATGTTACCGTATAGGTTACTCCCTTATGAGTCAACGTTTCAGGAATAACGAGGTCGCCACTATAGTCATATTGTTCAAAACCAGGTGAGTTATAAAAATAATAGTAATAGGAAAACGAGCACGTATTAGGTCCAGTTAATCTAAAATACAGACGTATATTATTTTTATAAATAGCTTCTACAATTATGCCATTGTTATTCGTTTCAGAAGTAGAAACAATGGCAGGCATGTCGGGGTTATTAGGGTTATTAGGATCATTAGGGTCGCATCCCGTCATACCTAAACTCAATACCAGCAGCGCTGCGGCTGCAAAAATAAACTGTAATTTTTTCATAATTTAAATAAATTGATTTTGACTTACATAATTAATTAATTCATCTTCTAACAATTTAATGCCCAGTCTAATGGAATCTTCCGTTGTTGGCAAGATTAAAGTCATCGTGTGTTTAAGCGTATACCCAAAACCATTTTTGTGTAAATTACGAGCCTCTACATGTAATTGAACCATGTCATCATCAATTTGATAACTTCTGCTTAAATTTGTTTCAGAAGTCCTAGCCCATTCTTCTAGTAATTTTTTAATTTGTTCTTCCATAATTTTATTTTACGTCTGCTCCATTTTCAGACATTAATAATTAAAAATGACACTTAATAATATGCAAAGTAAATATTTTTAATTGGTATTTGCAAATAAATAACCATTATAAATAGACTAAAAAATAGTTTATACCACATATAACGATGTATTTATCTGATACAAAGAAGATTACATACCCACTAAAATAAAACAAAATAACCACCTTTCTTCTTACCACTTTTAGGATGGCGCCCAACGCCTTTTAGTAAATTATCAAAGAGACTTATGGTTGTAGAGTCCATCATATAAAGAGCTTTCTCCCACTCCTTTTCTGCACATTGGGAGCGGCTGTCCGCTAAAAAAGGAGTATATCGTTCTAATAGATTAGCATATACTTTGGCAAAGAACTCCTGAGAACGACGAATATTAGCTTCTGCTATAGTACTACGTTTAGCTACATAATTAATACCTAAATGTTGGAGCTTACCCACTTCTGCTTTCATACCTATTTCTAATTCTCGCAAGGAATCAAAGTGTTTAAGTACTCCAAAAAGCATAACTATCAAATGCGTATAACCATCAAAACACTTCACATAGGATTCACTTTTGAGAGTTTGACGACTTATTTCTTTAATTTTTGACTTATTTAGTAATTTTATTACTTGACTATACACCGGCAGTCCGGTAAAATGTGTACTTTTGCCCATATCTTTTCGTTGTTTGGTGGTACATACAAAGGAAAGAAAAAAGGCTGAATTCCAAACAAGGAGTTCAGCCTAAATTTTTATTGTAAAAAAGTTTTACCGGACAGCAATATTTAACAATGTCTTTTTCTATGTATAACAAATAGGGGACTTGTTGCTCATACCTATATTCTACTATTTGACCATTTTTGATTATAGTTGTAAATATATTGGGGTCTATATCTATTATATATTTTTCATTTGTTACTATTTTTAGCTTATCTAATTTTATCACTTTTTTCAATATTTCTCTCTCTTTATTTTCCTATTTCAATCTCCTTGAAAAACCGAAAACTTAACCTTGTTAAGTGGTTTACTTGCCAAGAAATTCATCCATGCTAATGTCGGTAGGTTTGTTAGGAATCTGTGACCAATACTTACGCATGGATTGGCTGATATGTTGCTTGTGCAAATCCGACTTTATCTTACCCTTACTGCTGCGGCTTATTTTCTCTTTCGTTTCTTGGTCTAATTGTCTAAATTGTCTTTTCATTGTTATATCAAGCGTTTATTATGCTTGCTCCTACTAATAAATATAGCAAGGGTAGTAAAAAAGTAAAGAATAATAGAAAAAAATGTAACAAAAAAATAAGGTTGCCCTTGATATTTAGGACAACCCTATGGGTTATTACACCTACCTTATGGGGCAATTCATTGGGGACGTGACATAGAGAAAAGTCAATACTGATGCCCAATAAGAGAGGACAGGGACTGCTTAGTTTCTATTCACATATCCCATTAAACGAGGTGCAGAAAGAGGATGTGTCAGTCTTTTGACACATCCTCCTTTTGATGCTTTTTGATAGGACTTATTTGGTCTTTTTAGCTTCAGTCGTAGCTTGTGCTTGCTTTTTAGCTTTACGAATAATTGATTTCTCTTTCGCTGTACACTTTTTCATACCTTTCTTAACAACCTTTTCGATAGCCTTTTTAGGGTGTTTAAGGGTCAAGTTGTAATCTGCTAATACTTTTATTTTTGAACGAACAGCTTCTACCTCAGCCAATTCATAAAGGTTTTGAAGATTAGACTCAATCTCGTCCATAAAAGCTTTTTCGCATCTTGTACGTTCGTTGCGTTTCATGTTTGCAAGTGCTCCACTTTTCATTTGATCGGCTTTTTCCATATTGAAAATAGGATTCATAAAGCTGGCGGCTGCAGCATCGTCTGCTACCCAATTAGTGAGATTTAATACGAAGAATAGACCTGTGGATTTTACAAGAATAGCGTTACCACCTTGCTCATAAGCTTGTTTAACTGCTGCTGCAAGGAATTTCTTCTGCATTTTTTTCTCAAAGATAGGTTTTAATGGTAGAATGCAGAATGGTTTATAAGAATTAGAAGAGAGAATAGTATATTCTCCTTTAATATCTTTTTCGTTAAAATAGATGTTAACTTTTCCTTTAATTTCTAAATCTTCAACGCTGCGCATTTGTGAATTGTAGTTGTTATACAAACTTTCTACAGGATAGATAGTGTGAGCACATGAAGATAATACAAAAACTGCAATAGCAACGATAATAAAGTTTTTCAACTTCAACATAATAGTAAATTTTAATTGAATTATTTGTATTGGTTAATATCGCCCTTGATTGGTTGATGACACATAAAAAGCGCGGGCTACTGCTCTATTTGTAACTCAGGGCTTCGACTCCCCCAACATTAATATAGAAATAGCCCACGCCAAAGCGTGTGCGTATCACTATACAAAGAGATGGTATCAAAGTTGTCGAAGTTTTGAGAATCCCTGTAAGCAAAACGCTTTATATGTTTATGTCTTTTTTAAACAGTTTTATTCCATAGGCAATTGATTTTGAATTTTACGCTGCAAAGGTACAATAATATTTCCAAATATGCAAGAAAAAGTACTAAAAACTTGTAAATTTACTATGAATTATAAATAAGGACTATTCTTCTCGGCAAATTCATAGACCTTTAATAAGTCTTCGATAAAATACGACTTTTTTTTTGAATGAATTTTTTCTCATTTCATTATCAAGAAGACAAGATAGAGAGGGATGGCAAAATCGTTTTTATTATTTATCGGGATGGACACATGATGAAATGTTAATTTTATATCAAATATTATTGAAGTATCAAGATAAGATAAGATTTGATGATTCCTCCCTACCGCACGAGTCCGCTTGTGTGGTAGAGCAAAAGAAAAATAACAGAAATGAATAACGGCAACCAGATACTCAACCACTACGATGCTACAGGAATGAAATACTGCACCGACTACATAACGCCCTATACGAAACAGGTTTTTTAATTTATCGATAAATCATTATTTTTTTAATCAAAATAGATGCTAATTTTACTAATATGAAAAAAATTATTTTTACTCAATTGTTGGCATTAATTGCCATGTCGTTTGTTTTTGCGGGTAATTCGAAAAACAAATTTCAACAAGGTTATGTTGTGACTAATGGTCTTGATACGCTTTGGGGCAATGTCGCACTCAATGTTGAAAAGGTAAATGCCCTTCAATGTCAGTTTCAGGTAAATCAAAGCGATTCTGTTATAACTTACCTGCCCGGCGAAATTCAAAGTTATCGCTTTTTGGAAAACGGAAATATGTATGTTTCCGAACAGATAACACTTAAAGACGAAGAACCGAAATTGGTTTTTCTCGAGTTTTTGGAACAAGGAGAAATAAACCTTTACTTCTATATGAATGCCACCGACAATAAGGAATATTTCTTTGTGCGTCGGCGCAACGAGTCTCAACTTATCCGATTGGAACAGAATGTGACTTTTATTCAATCCATAGACGGAAAGAGTTTCAATCGTTATGACAATCGCTATATAGGACAACTTACCTATCTTTTAAGCGATGCTCCTTCTTTAAGAGACGAGATTAATAAAACAAAATTAACAGGTAAATCGCTAAAGAAATTATTGAGCAAATATCAAGCATTAACATCAGAGTCTTCTCCTCTAATTTTTGCTTCATCGAACAAGAACAAAGTAATTACTGATATTTATGTATCCGCAGGTGCTTCCTGTCTTACTGCTCAATTGGCACGACGTGGCGTTTCGAACAACTTTATTAAACAAAATGATTGGTCGCCACTTATTCGTTTGGGGGTAAACTTGCGTTATCCTCGCCTCAGCGACTCTTTTGGACTGACAATCGCATTAGATTTAGCCCAATTTGATAAGCAATGGCACGATGATTATTCAGAGCGTAATTTGACGTACAAAACCTTTTTAATTAATCCGCAAATAGGTTTGCATTATACTTACACAAAAAGTGTTGTGCGTCCAATAATTGAAGCAGGTTGTAATATTTCTATTGCCGCAGGAACGGAATCGTATGCCGCAGCCGATTGGAATCCTCAATATTTTGAAGATAATTATTTTACCGACCATACCAATGCATTAAAATTAGGTTTTTTTGCTTCGGCAGGTGCTGATTTTATGGTTACACCAAAATACGCCATTAGCTTAAAGGTGGGTTACGCTAAAGTATATGGCATTTACTCTGTCGAAAATATGCAAATGTGTAATCTTTCTTTAGGATTTAAATTCTAAGCCGTACAAATAAAATTGTTACTTTTGTAAGTAAGAGGAAATGATTATAGAATTATCAGTTATGAAACTGATAATATAAAAAGGCATAAATTAAGAATTGGAAATCACGTCCGAAGGTAAGTAAACTTGCGCCAAATAAGGTATAAAAAACAGCCGTAGCAAAATGCTGCGGCTGTTTGTGTGAAGTGTTTTACAATCAAATAATTCCGAAAGCAATGTCCATCATACTGGTAAAACTTGTCTGACGTTCTTCGGCAGTAGTTTTTTCGCCTGTAATAATAGAGTCGGATATGGTGCATATAACCAACGCCTTTTTGCCGGCACGTGCGGCATTCATATACAAAGCCGGAGCTTCCATTTCTACAGCCAAAACGCCCATTTTTGCCCATACAATAGAACCGCCTTCATCGTAAAACGTGTCGCTCGAATAGACATTGCCTACTTTGTAGTTCAATCCAAGTTGTTTGGCTTTTTCGGCAGCGGCGCAGCAAAGGTCAAAACTTGCTATCGGAGCGTATGTTCCGGGCAAATTGTATTGTGCGGCGTAGTTGGAGTTGGTGCAAGCACCTTGTGCAATAACAATATCGCCCAATTTCAAATCTTTGTCCAACGAACCTGCCGAACCAACGCGGATAATGGTTTCTACGCCGTAGAAATGGTACAATTCGTAGGTGTAAATTCCGATGGAAGGAATTCCCATGCCATGTCCCATTATTGATACGCGTTTTCCTTGGTATGTTCCTGTATAGCCGAGCATTCCGCGTACGCTGTTAAAAAGTACAGGGTTTTCCAAATAACGTTCTGCCATAAATTTAGCGCGTAAAGGGTCGCCCGCCATCATAACGATTTTTGCAATTTCACCGTATTTTGCTCCAATGTGCGGAGTGGGTGTTTGATTGTTCATAATTCATCTGTTTTTAAGGTTACTATTTGGTTTAATTGTTTTTTACAACGAACATTAAAACAAAGATACAGCCATTTTTCCTATTTTGCAAAGAGTACACTTATTTTTTTTGAAAATTATTGTTTTTTATCTACCTTTGTTCATTATAAATTAATACTTAACGGGAATGCAACCATTGGCAGAACGGCTTAGACCGCAAACACTTGACGACTACATCGGCCAAAAACATTTGGTGGGTGAAAATGCTGTTTTGCGCAAAATGATAGAATCGGGAAATCTTTCGTCGTTCATTTTGTGGGGACCTCCCGGGGTGGGAAAAACCACATTGGCGCATATCATTGCCAATCAACTCAAAAGACCGTTCTACACGCTTAGCGCAGTAAATTCGGGCGTAAAAGATGTGCGCGAAGTTATCGAAAAAGCCAAATCAAGTAAGTTTTTTTCGCAAGCTAATCCGATATTGTTGATCGACGAAATTCATCGTTTCAGTAAATCGCAGCAAGATTCGCTGTTGGGAGCAGTAGAACAAGGCATAGTTACGCTTATTGGTGCAACTACTGAAAATCCCTCTTTTGAAATTATTACGCCATTGCTTTCGCGCTGCCAAGTCTATGTACTGCAACCTCTTGGAAAAAATGATTTGTTGGAATTGGCGCACCGTGCCATTACTACTGATTATGAATTGAAACAACGCGACATTACCATAGCCGAAGACGAAGCTTTGTTGCGTTTTGCAGGCGGAGATGCTCGTAAGTTGCTCAATATCATTGATTTGATGTGTCAAACAGATGCTTCCGAAAAGGTGGTAATCACCAATGAATCGGTAGTGGAAGGTTTGCAGCAAAATCCAATGGCTTACGACAAAAACGGCGAGATGCACTACGATATTATTTCCGCATTTATTAAGTCGGTGCGCGGCAGCGACCCCGATGCTGCCATCTATTGGCTGGCGCGTATGGTAGTGGGCGGAGAAGACCCCAAATTTATTGCCCGCCGTTTGGTCATTTTAGCTTCGGAAGACATCGGATTGGCAAATCCTAATGCGCTGTTGTTGGCAAATGCTTGTTTTGATGCTTTGCAAAAAATCGGTTGGCCCGAAGGGCGCATCATTTTGGCGGAAACGACTATTTATTTAGCTACAAGTCCTAAAAGCAACTCTGCTTATCTTTCTATTGATGAAGCTATTGCCAAAGTGAAAGAGACGGGCAATTTGCCGGTGCCGTTGCATTTGCGCAATGCGCCCACTAAATTGATGAAAGAACTCAACTATGGCAAGGAGTATAAATACGCACACGATTTTGAAAACCATTTTGTGGAGCAACAGTATTTACCTTCCGAATTGAAACATGAAAAATTTTGGAAACCTCAGGACAATCCTGCCGAAAAGAAATTGGATGAATACCTTAAACGCCTGAAAGACAAAAATCTATAGAAATCAAAAAGCCGATTCAGCTAAACAGCGAATCGGCTTTTCCTTTTAAAATTAACACTAATCTTTATTCTAGATTGATGGCGTAGTGCGCTATGCGACCGTTGGCAGGATTAAATCCCGACACGAACAATGCTTTTCCTTTGTCGCTGCTGTTCATTACCGAATTGAACAGATTTTCAATATCGCTTTCCGAACGTACTGGCGTGTTGTTGATTTTCAAAATCACAAAATCTTTTTGAATTCCGTTTTTAGCAAATAGTCCCGATTTGGTAACGGAAGTAACCTGTACACCGTAAGCAATTTGGAATTTGTATTTCAATTGGTCGGAAATAGGTGCAAATTTAGCACCTAATATGCTCATATCCACAGCTTTGACAATACTTGTTCCACCGGCTCTGTTTTTCAATTCCACTGTGCGTGTTTCAGTTTTTTCTTTACGTACAAATGTTACGGTAATTTTATCCCCCGGGCGGTAACGTCCGATTTGTTCTTGAAGTTGTGCTACCGATTTCACTTTCGTGCCGTTAATGTTCGTGATAATGTCGCCCGGTTCAATGCCGGCATCTTGAGCAGAACTATTTTCGACTACATTTACCACGTAAGCACCATTCAATAAAGTTAGTTTCTTTTCTTTGGCAAATTCGTCATTGATGTCGCGAATTTCAACGCCAAGCACGGCACGTTGTACAACACCGAACTCTTTCAGGTCGGCAACTACTTTGCTGGCAATGCTTATGGGAACAGCAAACGAATAGCCTGTGTATGAGCCTGTTTGCGATGCAATGGCGGTGTTAATGCCCACCAATTCGCCACGTGTATTCACCAATGCGCCACCGCTGTTACCGGGGTTTACGGCAGCATCGGTTTGTATGAACGACTCAATTTTCATATCGGCATCTAAAATATTGATGTTACGCGCTTTGGCACTCACAATTCCAGCCGTTACGGTGGAAGTGAGATTAAACGGATTGCCGACAGCCAACACCCATTCGCCGATTTTTAGCGCATCGGAATTGCCAAACGGAATAACCGGTAGATTTTTAGCATCGATTTTCAGCAATGCGATGTCGGTAGAAGGGTCTGTGCCGATGACAGTTGCCGGAAACGAACGTTTGTCGTTTAGCGTAACTTCTACGTTGGTTGATTTTTGTACAACATGGTTGTTGGTAATAATGTAGCCGTCTTCGGAGATAATTACTCCTGAACCTGTACCAACTCTTTCTTGGGGTTGTTGCGGATATGACCTTTCAGGTCGTCCAAAGAAAAAGTCAAAAAACGGGTCGGTGCTATAATTGCGTGTGCTTGTTTGAAACGTGGTTTTTACGTGTACCACACTGTTGACTGTGTGTTCGGCTGCTACGGTAAAGTCTGTCGGTGTGGCAGTTCCGAACGTTTCCGATGCAAATCGAGTAGGGGTTGATACCGTAGTTCCTTCAGGAATGGATTTTTCGGACAATAAACGGTTAGTAACGGCAGTAGTTGCAACACTGATGGCAATTATGCCAACAATTAAAGAAGTTGTTTTTAAAATACTTTGTTTGTTCATGATTATGTAATTTTTAATTTTTAAGTGTAAAACGAAAATATTCTATCAAATTATATTCCAAAAACGGTAGTTGAGCTTGTTTTATTATTTTCAACCATTCAAATTCTTTCCAAATGGACAAAAATTGCCAAAACGTCACATTGATTTTGACATTCTGACGGAATGTCAGAATATGATTTGGCAAAGTTAAATGTGTTTTAATGCGAATATAAAAGCCTTTTTTGAGTATCTTTGCAACGTTTTCGATAAGCGATTAAATTTTAACAAGCGACTTATGGTATCAATAGAGCAGGTTTCGATGACGTTCGGTAAAGAGCCGTTGTTTGAAAACATCTCATTTTTAATCAACGACAAAGAGAAAATTGTGCTGATTGGTCGCAATGGCGCAGGAAAAACAACTTTGTTGAAACTTTTGTCGGGACAGCTACAGCCATCGTCGGGTAGGATAGTGCTACCGAAAGAGATGACTATCGGCTATTTGCCGCAACACATGGCGTTGAACAGCGGACGTACGGTGTTGGAAGAGGCTGAATTGGCGTTTCAGGAAATTAAGTCGATAGAGTGCAAAATAGATGAATTAAATCGCGAAATAGCGGTGCGCACCGATTACGAAAGCGAGGCGTATCATCAACTGTTGGAAGATGTTTCCTACCAGAACGAACGTTTGAAATTTTTTGGCGGCGACAATTACCAAGCGGATTTGGAAAAAACGCTACTGGGTTTGGGTTTTCTTCGCAGTGATTTTGACCGTCAAACAAGCGAATTTAGCGGCGGTTGGCGTATGCGCATCGAATTGGCGAAAATTTTGCTTCGTCGTCCTGATTTGTTGTTGCTTGACGAACCGACTAACCATTTGGATATTGAATCCATTGTGTGGCTCGAAAATTTTCTGTCGTCAACTAACAGTGCGCTGGTGTTGGTGAGCCACGACAAAGCTTTTATTGATGCAGTAACTACAAGAACCATAGAAATTTCATTGGGCAAAATTTACGATTACAAGGTAAACTACAGCAATTATTTGGAATTGCGCAAAGAACGTCGCGAACAGCAAATTCGTGCTTACGAAAACCAGCAGAAAATGATTGCTGATACTGAGGAGTTTATCGAACGTTTTCGCTACAAGGCGACCAAAGCCGTGCAGGTACAAAGCCGCATTAAGCAATTGGAAAAATTGGAACGCCTTGAAGTGGATATGGAAGACACAAGTCGTTTGAACCTTAAATTTCCGCCTGCGCCTCATTCCGGTATTCAACCTGTTGAAATAGAGAACCTTTCTAAATGGTATGGCGATAAAGTTGTGCTCGAAAATGTGAATTTTTCTATTCGACGAGGTGAAAAAGTAGCTTTTGTTGGCAGAAATGGCGAAGGAAAATCGACTTTGATAAAGTGCATTATGGGCGAAGTTGCTTATGATGGTTTTTTGAAATTGGGGCATCAAGTGAAAATCGGTTATTTTGCTCAAAATCAGGCTGATTTACTGGATGGCGAACTGACGGTTTTCGAAACTGTCGACCGTGTGGCGGTGGGCGACGTGCGTACAAAAATACGCGATATTCTCGGCGCATTTATGTTTGGCGGTGAAGCATCCGACAAAAAGGTAAAAGTGCTTTCAGGCGGCGAAAAAAGCCGTTTGGCGATGATTCGTTTGCTGTTGGAGCCTGTCAATTTGCTAATATTGGACGAACCGACCAACCATTTGGACATACAGTCTAAAAATGTTCTCAAAGAGGCGATAAAGGCATTTAACGGCACTGTTATTATAGTATCACACGACCGCAATTTTTTAGATGGTTTAATAGAAAAAATCTACGAATTTAAAAACCGCAATTTGCGTGAGTTTATAGGCGACATTCACCAATTTTTGGAGATGAAGCGGAGTGAAGAAGAAGGTTTTGTCGTTGCTAAAGAACCTGTTGTTGTAACAGAAATTTCCGAAAATAAGCAGAACTATGAAATGCGTAAAGAGTTTAATCGCAAATTGCGCAAAGCGGAAAAGTTGGTAGCCGATGCTGAAAACGAAATAACCGAATTGGAAACTGAAATTACTGAAATGGAAGCTAAAATGGCTGACGGCGACAGCTCACAAGAGCTATTTGATAGTTATAAAAAAACGACTCACACATTGGAACAGAAGATGTACGAGTGGCAGTTGCTCTCAGAAAATTTGGAGGAAATTAAGGGTCAAAATCCTTTGTAAATTTGACAAAATCAATTGCGAAGAATAAAATATATAAACAAATAACAACCATTCGTATAAATGAAAAAACTTCCGGAAGACTTTGTAAAACAGGCTAAAGAGCTTTTTGGCGACTCTTACGAGGCATATACGAATGCTATAAATTCTGAAATTGTAAACAGTATTCGCATTAATGATAAATTGACACTAAACCTTGATTTTGAAAAAGTTAAGTGGTGCGATACGGGTTACTATCTTTCGGAGCGTCCCAATTTCACGTTAGACCCTTTTTTGCATGCAGGGGCTTACTACGTGCAGGAAGCTTCTTCGATGTTTTTAGAGCAATTCTTAAAAAAGTACGTTTCGGCGGATGCTGTGGCATTGGATATGTGTGCCGCTCCCGGCGGAAAGTCTTCTTTAATGAGCCAATATTTGCTTAATGGCGGTTTGTTGATAAGTAATGACATTGTTCGTAACCGTGCAGCTGTTTTGACGGAGAATAGTATCAAGTGGGGCAACGATAATTGCTTGATAACGAACAATGCTCCTTCGGCTTTTGAGCAGTACGAAGGTTTTTTCGATGCTATTTTGGTAGATGCGCCCTGTTCCGGCGAAGGAATGTTTCGCAAAGATGATACGGCAATAACGGAATGGTCGCTGCAAAATGTGCAGCTTTGCGCTGCCAGACAAAAAGAGATTTTAAAATCGGCATGGGTGGCGTTAAAAGAAGGCGGCGTGTTGATTTACAGCACTTGCACTTACAATGCCTATGAAAACGAGGATAATGTGAAATGGTTATTGGAAAGCTACGATGCTGAAATACTGCCTGTAGCTATTGATGCGGAGTGGGGCGTTAGTGAAACACCGTTCGGTTACCATTTTTATCCGCATAAAACCAAAGGTGAAGGACTTTTTATGGCTGCCGTGCGTAAATTGTCGGCAACTTCGGAAGCAAAATTCAAAAAGATTTCCACGCAACAAAACAGTGGGCGTAAACCATCGTTGGAATGTTTACAAAATCTGTGCGATTATCAACTGTTATTCCACCGTAATCTATGGTATGCACTTCCTAAAAAGCATGAATTTAAAATTAAACAATTACTTCAAAATTTGAATGTAATTTATTTAGGAATAGAGATGTACGAACAAAAAAGAAATGATTTTATTCCGCAGGAATCTTTGGCATTGTCCAAATATTTGAACAAAGAGGCGGTCGTATCTGTTGATTTGTCGTTGGAAGAGGCGTTGCGCTATTTGCGTTCTGAAACTATTACCATTGATGCTCCTAAAGGCTTTTGTGTGGTAACCTATTGTGGCTTGCCGTTGGGTTGGGTTAAAAATATCGGTAATCGCTGTAACAATCTGTATCCCAACAATTGGCGCATACGAATGGAAATACCGACCGACAATTTGCCGCAACCATTTATGTTGTCGGAAATTAATTCACGCGATTAATTCTCGCATCGTTACTGTAAAAATAGTTGATATTTTGCGCTACTGCTTGTGCCATCTCAATACGGCATTCAATAGTGGCTGTGCCGATGTGAGGAGCAAGCACAACATTGTCCAATTGCAGCAGTTCTTTCGATATAATCGGCTCAAATTCAAACACATCTAAGCCTGCACCCCATAATTTCCCATTTTTAAGATTGTTTATTAATGCAGCTTCGTCAATAATGGCACCGCGCGCAGTGTTGATAAGTATGCAATCGTCCTTCATCATGGCAAATTCCTTTTCGCCAATAAGATGATGCGTGGCGGCAGAATAGGGTACGTTAAGGGAAATAATGTCAGATTTCCTTAAAAGTTCGTCAAAAGGCAAATAAACAGCTTTGTAGCGCATTTCGGTTGCTTTATTCAAAGGAGTTCGTTTGTTGTAAACTATTTTCATACCGAAAGCCGATGCACGTGTAGCAATGGCTTGCCCTATATTGCCCATACCGATTATTCCTAACGTTTTCCCGTAGAGCGATTTTCCTAAATTTGTCATTACCCCGAAGCGTATGGTGTCGGTTTGGCGTAATTTTCGGTCTAATTCGGCAGTTCTGCGGGAGACGGCTAACATCAGGTTCATAGCTTGTTCGGCGGTGGGTTCAATTACCGGATCAGGAGTATTGGTTACCACAATGCCGCGTTTCGAAGCTGCTTGCAGGTCGATGTTGTTGAAACCAACTCCGAAATTGGCTATGAGTTTCAGTAGGTTAGAAGCTGCAATCAATTCGCTGTCAATCTTATAGTTAAATGCCGATACAAGCACATTGGCAGTTGGTAGCAACTGCAATAGTTCGTTGCGACTGAACGTTTCTTTTTTTGGGAAAATTACGTGATAATCAGCCCCTAATTGCGCAAAGCCTTCTTTTGGCAAATTTGTGGTAACGATGACGTTTTTCATTAATGCAAAATTTTGAATATCAGTTCTTTCAACAAATCTTTGTCTTCGGTTGAAGCATTACGGAAGCCTTTGCTTTTAGCGTCTGTTTCGCGAATGTCACCGATAATGGTTACCACTTTTGCAAACGAATAGTTTTTGGCGGCAGCCACATAATCTTTTACAAAAAACGGATTGATGCCAAGTTCTGAAGCGACGTTGAATTGGCTTTTGTCTGCCAAACGGTGATAGTGAAGTAAATTTGTAAAAAAGTTGAATAATATACTAATAGTCAGCACTAAAGGATTGTTTTTTTTGTTTTGTCCAAAGTATTCCACAATGCGGTTCGACTTTAATATTTGGCGATAAGCTAGTGCATTTACCAACTCAAAATTGTTGTATTCCTTGCTGATGCCGATGTTTTTTTCAACCAAATCGGCAGTTATCATGTTGTTTTTTATCTTTCCCGACGCTATCAATTTGTCCACTTCGTTGGTAATGCGCTCTAAATCGTTTCCCAAAAACTCTGTCAGCATACCAATGGCTTTAACTTCTATTTGCAACTGTTTTTCTTTCAGTAGCGAAGTTATAAAATTAGGTATTTGATTGTCGTACAGCTTTTTCGATTCAAATACGATGCCATTTTTAGCCAATTCGAGGCATACTTTTTTGCGTTTATCGAGCGATTTGTATTTGTGACAGAATACCAGAATGGTAGATGGTTGCGGTTTTTGCAGGTAGAATATTAAATCGTCGTAATTACTTATCTGTTGGGCTTCTTTCACAATAATAACTTGGTATTCAGCCATCATCGGATAGCGTTTGGCGGCGGCAACGATGCTTGCCATATTTTCCACATCTTTACCGTAGATAATCATTTGGTTGAATGCCTTTTCGTCTTCCGATAACACGTTGTTTTCTATGTAATCCGAAATTTTGTCAATATAATAGGGTTCTTCGCCCATTAGCATATAGACGGGTGCATACTCTTTTTTGAGCAGCGACGCCATTATCGATTCGTAAGTTACTGCTTGCTTAGCCATGTTTATTCAAAACGTAAGTGCTTGATTGTTTTACTCTTATTTTTTATTGACTCCAACGATTTGATACCGATTCTCAGATGTTCTTCCACAAAATTTGCGGTAACATTTTTGTCGCTTTTTTCGGTTTTTACTCCTTTTGGATGCATCGGCATATCGGAAATGAGTAGTAACGCACCTATCGGAATTGAATTGAAAAATCCTGCGCTAAATAGAGTAGCTGTTTCCATATCGATAGCCGAAGCCCGCATTGTAACAAGCATTTCTTTAAATCTTTCATCGTGTTCCCATACACGTCGGTTGGTGGTGTAAACTGTTCCTGTCCAATAATCTTTGCCAAAGTCGCGTACATTCGATGAAACAGAACGTTGCAAACTAAAAGCGGGCAGGGCGGGAACTTCAGGAGGAAAGTAATCGCCCGAAGTGCCTTCGCCACGTATGGCTGCTATGGGCAAAATATAGTCGCCCACTTGGTTTCTATCTTTTAATCCGCCACATTTTCCGAGAAACAGAACCGCTTTCGGTGTAATGGCTGAAAGTAAATCCATAATTAGGGCGGCGTTGGGGCTTCCCATTCCAAAATTGATAATGGTAATGTTGTTCGCCGAAGCGTTAATCATGTTTTTGTCGCGTCCGACTACTGGAACATTGAAGATGTCAGCAAACATCTCCACGTATTTATTAAAATTGGTGAGTAATATGAAGTTACCAAAATCGGACAACTCCCTTCCGGTGTAGCGCACCAGCCAATTTTCGACAATCTCTTTTTTTGTTTTCATGTGTTAGGATTATTTGGAAAAATGTAGTAATTTTGTTTTATCATTAACAGCCGGTCATTATGGAAAGCCTTAATTTACCGAAATATACCTTTAAAATTAAGCGAACGGACAATAAATATACTATTTTTGACTGTATTCGTAAACGTTATGTAGCTTTAACTCCCGAAGAATGGGTACGGCAAAACGTTGTACAGTACTTAATTACTGAAAAAAATGTTCCACAAACGCGCATCAGTAACGAAACGTCCATTACGTTTAATGGGTTGTCCAAGCGTTGCGATACGATTGTGTACGATAAAAATTTCGCTCCATTAATCATTGTAGAGTACAAGGCTCCCACTATCCCATTGTCGCAAGCCACGTTCGACCAAGTGGCTGTTTATAACTTAAAGTTGGATGTCAAATATTTTTTATTGAGCAACGGTATGCAGCACATTTTCTGCAAAGTAGATGCTGCTGCCAAACGTTTTAAATTTATTCCCGAAGTACCCGATTATTCGGAATTGTAATCGTTGTTTGCTTATTTCTTTTTAGTGTTGTTCGCTTTTCTATTTTTATTCAAATCTTTGTGAATTGTCAGTTGCATGGAGTTTTCGTCAATATCGATTTTTCCGTTCGACAATTCTTTTAAATCTTTAAAAACGCGTGCATCGGTTACGCCTTCTTTGTTCCAAGTTAGTAGATTTTTCTTCATTTGGTTGGCAATAATGCGTATGAGTGCATCTTTTTCGTCGCCTTCGGGCATATCCACCGCTTTGGCAATTAAATTTTGTACTATGCGTCCGTATTGCAGATAGTTAATTTTTCCGGTTGGTGCCTTAATTTTTTCCGGTTTCATCTGCAAGGTATCCGGTTTCATTATTTCGTAAGGATAATCTATATCCAACTTAAAATCGGACATGAGTGCCAAGTGGTCCCAAAGCTTGTGTTTAAAATCTTGCACATCGCGCAAATGAGGGAAAAAATTGCCCATAATGTCAATAATGGTTTTGGCGCAACGCGTGCGTTCTTCGCGGTCTTCTATGGTAACGGCGTAATCGACCATTTGTTGGATGTTACGCCCGTATTCCGGTAGTTTTAGGCTCTCTTTGGGAGCGTATTTAATGAGTTCAGACATGATTTATAGGTATTAAAATTTTGATTTCGGTACAGTAGTGATAAATTCTTTCAAGTAAAACGGCTCAAAATAGGCAACATCCTGAAATTCTTGGTTGGCAAACGCTTTCTCTGCCAAAGCCGGCATATTTTCGGCTAAAGGCTGTATATCGGTCAAAAAACGAGCGTTAGCATGGGTGATAATGTTTTGACATTTAGCAGCGCCGTTACCACAAAAAAAGATAGTCCGTTGGTCAAGCAAGTCTGCGAAAGCGTTTTCGTCAATAATTTTTGCCTCAATAGATTGCACAATATTTAATTGAGCATCGTAAACAGCAGAATAAACTTCCATGCGCCGTGCGTCTATCATCGGGCAAATTAGTGCATCGGATTTCGTTAACTGTTTTAGTGCGCCTTGTGCTATCAGTTTCAGTGTGTCAATAGCCAACAGTTTGGCGTTCCATCCAAAACAAAGCCCTTTTGCGCTCGAAACGCCTATGCGTAAACCCGTGTACGAACCGGGACCTGCACTGACTGCTACCGCTTGCGGTTTTAAACCGTTTTTATGTGCGAAATTGAGCGTCTCTTCTATGAACAAAGGCAATTTAACGGCATGCGAAGGACCTTCGGGGCAAAGTTTTGAAAATCGAACAATCCCATTTTTCGAAAGTGCAATGGAGCAAATGTCCGTAGAAGTTTCGATGTGTAGAATGACAGCCATTTCCTTAAAAAGTTTCTAACTTGCAAAGATAATAAAAAGAATGAAAACATTCTAATATTAATTTTCAAGAGATTTTACATAAATCTCCTTGTTTGTTTGGGTTTTTTAGAAAAGAAATTGTATTTTTGCATAACTTTAAAATTAAACTATTAGTATTGTGTTATTATCGATGACGGGCTACGGAAAAGCCTCTTGTGAATACAGCAACAAAAAAATTACCGTTGAAGTTAAATCACTCAACAGTAAACAGATAGATATTTCAATGCGCATTGCCAATGTATATCGCGAGAAAGATATTGAATTGCGAAACCTTATTACGCAAAAATTGGAACGTGGAAAAGTTGATTTTTCGCTTTATATCGAAGATGCAGGTGGACAAACGACAACAACCATCAATCGAACGGTGGTAGCCGATTATTATCGGCAAATTACCGAAATAGCGGCTGAATTAGGAATTTCTGAGCCTACTACTAATTGGATGGAAGTGTTATTGCGTCTGCCCGATACCGTTAAAACGGAAACCGCCACGCTCGATGAGGAAGAGTGGGAGTACATACAAACGACAGTAAATCAGGCGTTAGACCAACTTATAGCATTCCGCACACAGGAAGGTTGTGCATTGGAAAAGATTTTTAAGCAAAAAATAGATAGGATTGGCGAATTGCTTACTCAAATTGACCAATATGAAGGCGAACGCCTGACGAAAATACGTCAACGTTTGGAAGAAAATCTTCAACAGATAGAAAATAAAATTGCTATCGACCGCAACCGCTTGGAGCAGGAAATGATTTTCTATATTGAAAAATTAGATGTGAACGAAGAAAAAGTGCGTTTGCGCAACCATTTAAACTACTTTATGGAGACGATGGCGAAAGAACATGCTCCCGGTAAAAAATTGGGCTTTATAGCGCAAGAAATGGGGCGCGAAATCAATACGCTTGGCTCAAAATCGAACCATAGCGAAATGCAGAAAGTAGTTGTGGAAATGAAAGACGAGTTGGAGCAAATTAAGGAACAAGTGCTTAATGTGCTGTAAAACAAAATTTTATGGCAGGTAAACTGATTATTTTTTCAGCACCTTCGGGTTCGGGCAAAAGTACCATTGTGCAATATTTAATTGCTCACTGCAATGTAAATTTCACTTTTTCGGTGTCAGCTACAAGTCGTGCGCCTCGAGGAACAGAGCAACATGGTGTGGCATATTATTTTATCTCGACAGACGAGTTTCGCAAGAAAATTGAAGAAAACGCTTTTGTGGAATACGAAGAGGTTTATCCTGATTGTTTCTACGGAACGCTCAAAAGTGAAGTTGATAAAGCATTGGCAGAAGGCAAAACGCTGCTGTTCGATGTGGATGTGAAAGGCGGCTTAAACATCAAACGGCAATATGGCAATCGTGCGTTGGCTATATTCATACAACCGCCATCGGTGGACGAATTGCGCCGCCGTTTGGTGGCGCGTGCTACCGATTCGTCGGAAATGGTGGAACAGCGCGTGAATAAAGCTGAATGGGAAATGCAGTTTGCGTCACAGTTTGACGTTATTATTGTGAACGATAATCTTGAAAAGGCAAAAACTGAAGCCACCAAGATTGTTATGGATTTTTTGAAATAACTTAAAAAAATAATGGGCACCACCGAATTACATGTCGGGCTTTATTTTGGAACGTTCAATCCCATACATAACGGGCATATTCTTTTGTCTAACTATTTGATAGACAATGGTTATATGAACGAATTGTGGTTGGTGGTGTCGCCACAAAGTCCTTTTAAACGGGAAATGGTTTTGTTACCCGAAACTGACCGATTGGCATTGGCGCAAACAGCTGTAAAAGAGTACCGTAACATAAAAATATGCGATGCAGAGATGACATTGCCAAAACCGAGTTATACCATTGACACGTTACGTTATTTGTCGCAAAAGCATCCCGATTATCGCTTTACGTTGGTGATGGGAGCCGACAATGTGGAGGGTTTTAGCCGTTGGAAATGTAGCGACGAAATAGAGCGGAATTATCGCCTATTAATCTATCCGCGTGAGGGTTACGAGTCTATTGTGTTGTCGCCGTCAATGCGGTTATTGGCTGATGTTCCGTTGTATCCTTTTTCATCGACGGAGATACGCCGAAAAATTGCACGTGGCGAAGACATTTCGGCTGAAGTACCGCCTGCAATACGCGAAAAGTGTATAGAACTTTATCGAAATAACAACAAGTAAAAACCTAACACTATGATTGCTGACTGGCAAACATTACCGCTGACTAACCCCATCGCTATATTTTTATTGGTGTTGCTTGTTATTTTGGGTGCTCCATTTTTAAACAAACTGAAAATTCCGCATATTGTCGGTCTTATTTTAGCAGGTGTGCTGTTGGGACCTTTCGGTTTGCATGTATTGGAAAACGACAAAAGTTTCGAATTGTTCGGCAAAGTGGGCATCCTTTATATTATGTTTTTGGCGGGATTGGAAATTGACCTTAATACGCTTAAAAAGAACAGCACTAAAGGCATAATATTCGGAGCTTACACTTTTCTTATTCCTATGGTGCTGGGTACGCTTACGAGTTTCTATTTGCTTCATTTTAATTGGACTACATCGATTTTGCTTGCCAGCATGTACGCTTCGCATACGCTAATAGCCTATCCGATAGTCAGCCGCATGGGTATATCGAGAAGTCGCTCAATAAGCATCACGGTTTCGGGCACCATCATTACCGTAACCTTGGCATTGCTTATTTTGGCTATCATAGTAGCATTGGAATCCAGCCAGATAAATACGGCGTTTTGGATTCGGTTGGGCGTATCGTATTGTATTTTTGTATTCGTGCTGTTTTTCCTGTTTCCCAAAATAGCCCGTTTCTTTCTTACGCGCTACAGCGATAGCATTCTTCAGTACATTTTTGTTCTGGCGTTGGTGTTTGCGGCTTCTTTGTTGGCTCAAGTGTTGGGCATAGAAGGTGTTTTGGGAGCATTTTTCGCCGGACTTATTCTGAACCGTCTTATTCCAAATGTTTCGCCGCTGATGAACCGTATAGAGTTTATCGGCAATGCCATTTTTATTCCATTTTTTCTTATCAGTATTGGTATGATGGTGGATATAAGGAGTTTTTTCGTTGGTTTTGAAACACTTTTGGTGGCGGTGGTTATGTCGGTGGTAGCCACAGTAGCGAAATGGTTGGCAGCATTCGTTACTCAAAAACAATGTCATTTGTCGTCTACCGAAGGCAACCTTATTTTTGGGTTAAGCAACGGGCAGGCAGCAGCGACATTGGCAGCGGTAACGATTGGCTACAATATCGGTTTGTTCAATGATGCAGTACTCAATGGTACTATCGTAATGATTTTGGTAACGTGTGCTATCAGTTCCATTGTTACCGAAAGGGCGGCGCGCAAGTTGGCAGTGGAAGAGGCGAAGACGGAAAAAAGTTTCCGTAGCGACCTTCCCGAACGCATATTGATTCCCATATCCAATCCCGAAACTATGCCACAGTTGGTAGAAATAGGCAATTTGATTAAACGTCCCAACAATGTGAAAGCGTTGTTTGCTTTAAACATAGAAGCCATGAACGATGAAAATGTTGTTGGCGGAAAACTTTTGGAAAATGCTTGTAAATTGGCAGCTGCTACTGACAACGAAATGGTAGCTATACAGAAAAATGATATGAATGTGGCAAACAGTATATTGGAAACCATGTCCGAGCAGAATATTTCCGATTTGGTAATGGGTGTTCATGCTATCAATAATGTTTATAGCCCGACTATAGAACACATTATAGCTAAATCGAATGAGAATATTATATTATGTGGTACGCCACAGCCATTGAATAAGGTGAAACGTTTGGTGGTCGTTGTTCCAAGTAACGCCGAATTAGAGGAGGGTTTTGAATTGTGGTTCGAGCGTGTCAAAAATTTCATAACTCAATTGGGTGGTAAGCTTTTGTTTTTTGCCGATAAATCGACAACGGAAGCTTTAAAAACGCTCTGTGCATCTTATAAAACGTTGAATGTCAAATTTTCGGAATTGGAACATTGGGAGGATTTTCTCATTCTCACAAAAGATGTGAAGAAAAACGATGCTTTAGCCATAGTGTTGGCACGACGGGCAACATTGTCGTATCAACCGTTGATGGGAAAAGTGCCTTACTACATCAATAAATATTTTGCAAACAACAATTTTATGCTGATTTTTCCAAAACAAAGCAATTCTTATGAAACTACGGGAAAACTTTTTAATCCATTATATTTCAAATAATTATTTACATTTTAAAAACAAAAAATTATGAAAAAATCTTTTACTCTGTTTTTTACTTTGCTGTTGGCATTCGGCGTTAGCTGTTTTGCTGCCAATTTTCAAAAAGAAACTATTACCGAAAATGAACGGTCGTATCTAAGGTATTCTTTTTCCAATTACGATACGTCAAAACCTATTAGTTTATTAGTTTTGTTGCATGGCATGGGTGGTACTATGAACGATTTCGATTCGACTATAACTGCCCATAATATGCCACAAAGTTATAATTTGGTGGTGGTTTGTCCCCAAGCTTTACCGGAACAAGATTCTATTGTCAATGCGTTCAATAGCTCTTTGCCCATGTTTGGCTATCCTAAATATAATTTAAATAGCGTTTGGAACTCGGGAACAAGTGTGCCTTTGGATACTCAAATTACTAAAAACCCCATGTTTATCTATTTTTTTCCGACTATTGCGGCCGCAGGCAAAGTTACAGTTAACAGTTCTGTCGATGATGTAAAATTTATTAACGATATTATTAATTCTACAAAACAGAATTTTTCGATTGCCGACAACAATGTCTTTATTGGCGGCTATTCTATGGGTGGCAGTATGTGCTACAAATATATCAGCGACCCAAGGCAAAAAGCAAATGCCGTTTCAGCCATTTATGGTTATAAAGGTCACGAGGTAGAGCTGACAAGCACTCCTGTTCCTGTGTGTCATTTCCATAGCCACGACGATGATGTTGTTCTTTTCAATGGCTCTGTTTTTAATGATTCTATAAGTAAATTGATAGCAGATTTAGCAGAAAACACAGGACATTCTGACGCAGTTGTTGAAAATTGTCCGAATATTGCAGACGATGGTATAAGCGTGGTACTCAATAAATATGAAACAAGCGGATTGCCAAAGATTTATTTTTACGAAATAGACCATGCTACACATGATAATATATTATCCAGTGCTACTAACGACATCGATATTACCGAAAAAATGCTAAACTTCTTCGGAATGGAAAAAATGGCTACAGGTTTGAATTTTTCAAAAACGAATAATCTGAAAATTTATCCAAATCCGGCTACCGATTATTTGGTAACTTCAGAAGGTGGGCGTTATCAAATTTTCAACCTTTTGGGCGAAGTTGTGGCAAACGGACAAACAACTGCTGATGCAAAAATTTCTCTGAACGGATTAATTCAAGGTGTTTACATCTTTAACTTGCAAACGGACGGCAAAAATTACGTACACAAATTTTCGGTGCAATAAACATTAAAATTTTGGCTGTAACTACTGAATTTTAAAGAAAAAGCAAACAGATGTATGTAAAATCTTTGTTCAACTATAAGCGACGTAAAGCTACTCTTGTGAAGGTTGGTAATGTTACTCTTGGTGGCGATGTGCCTGTACGTATCCAAACCATGGCAAACACCAATACCAACGACATTGATGCATCGGTGGCGCAGGCTATACGTATTGCCGATGTCGGTGGTGAAGTACTACGTTATACAACACAAGGCTTACGTGAAGTAGAAAGTTTGGCAGCCATACATCATGCTTTGCGCCAACGCCACGTAAATATTCCGTTAGTTGCCGATGTTCATTTTAATCCGAAAGTGGCTGAAGAGGCTGCTCGTTATGTAGAAAAAGTGCGCATCAATCCGGGCAACTACGTGGCGAGCAAGTCAACCGACTACACGGAAAAAGAGTGGAACGAAGAATTGGATAAAATCAACGAAAAGTTGACGGTGTTGCTGGATATTTGCAAAAAGAACAGAACAGCCATACGCATTGGTGTCAATCACGGTTCGTTGTCGCCACGCATACTCAATCGTTATGGCGATACGCCGGAAGGATTGGTTGTTTCGTGCATGGAATTTTTGCGTATATGTAAAGCTCAAAATTTCAATGATATAGTTCTTTCCATAAAATCGTCGAATGTTTTTGTAATGGTAAAAGCCGTGCGTTTGCTCGTGGCAACCATGCAAGACGAAGGAATGGATTATCCTATTCATTTGGGAGTAACCGAAGCCGGTGAAGGTGAAGATGGTCGCATAAAATCGGCAATGGGCATAGGTGCTTTGTTGGCTGACGGAATAGGAGACACTATTCGTGTGTCGTTGAGCGAAGAACCCGAATGTGAAATTCCCGTGGCGCAAAAATTAGTTGACTATATTAGCTTGCGAGCGCAACATCCGTCAATTTCCGCAACACCTTATGCAGATTTTAATCCGTTCGTTTATCATCGTCGCATTACGCACGCTGTGAATAAAATTGGAGGCAGCAATCCTGTTGCCGTCATCGGTATGCAGACTTCATTGGGTGACTTGCAGCCGGATTGCCTTTTGAATGAATTGAACATTTGCAAAATAAATTACAACTTATTGTCGGATAGTTTTTTGGAGGAACTACGTCAAAAATCCGACAAATTGCTGTTATTGAGCTCTGAACATCAAAATCCGATAGGGGAAATGCGTGCGGTGTTCCATCGTCTTATGGCTGTTGGTATCACTAATCCTGTTATTATTGCTTTTGATTATGCGGAAAATCAATTGGAAGATTTGCAGATAAAGGCTGCTGCCGATTTTGGTGCGTTATTGTTAGATGGTTTTGGCGATGCTATTTTGCTAACTAACAGAGGCAGTGCTATTTCCGCTAAACAACTGACTTCTGTTGCTTATGCCATTTTACAAGCCGCACGTGTACGAATGAGCCGAACAGAATACATTTCGTGTCCGGGCTGCGGACGCACGTTGTTTGATTTACAGGCGACAGTAGCCAAAGTAAAATCAGCCACCGCACATTTGAAAAATCTTAAAATTGCCATTATGGGTTGCATTGTCAACGGACCCGGTGAAATGGCAGATGCCGACTACGGTTATGTAGGAGCTGGCAAAGGCAAAGTGAGTCTCTATCGTAAAAATGTTTGTTTGGAAAAGAATATTCCCGAAGAGGAAGCCATTGAAAAATTGATGGAGATTATCCAAAAAGACCTTTAATTTTCGGGCAAAATCGGTTAAAAAAGATGCAAAAATCTTTTTTGCGTAAAACAAAACTAAAAACCGCTAAAAAAAGCGGTTTTTTTTGTTTACCTTTGCCAAAAATTACAAAAATGATAGAGCTTATTCCCGCAATAGACATCATCAACGGACAATGCGTAAGATTGTCGCAAGGCGATTACAATCAAAAAACCGTTTACTGCAAAGAACCTTTAGAAATGGCTAAACGATTTGAAGCGCATGGCGTAAAACGACTTCATTTAGTCGATTTGGACGGTGCAAAAGCGCAGCATATTGTTAATTATAAGGTACTTGAGCAAATTGCAACCCAAACGCAGTTAGTAATAGATTTCGGTGGCGGTCTCAAGTCCGATGACGATTTGCGCATTGCCTTTGAGTCGGGAGCAGCTATGGTAACGGGTGGCAGCATTGCCGTAAAGGATGAGGAGCGTTTTTGTGATTGGATAAAAAAATATGGTTCGCAAAAAATCATTTTAGGTGCCGATGTAAAGGATGAAAAAATCAGCGTTTCGGGCTGGCGTGAATCTACCGATATAGAATTGTTGCCGTTTCTCAGCCACTATAAGGAAAAAGGCATTACGCAAACCATTTGCACCGATATTAGCAGAGACGGAATGTTGCAAGGTGCCGCAGTGGAGTTGTACAAAAAAGTGCTGCATCATTTTCCCGATTTGAAACTTATTGCCAGCGGTGGCGTGGCTTCGTGGAAAGACATTGAAGCGCTGGAGGCTGCCAATGTACCGGCAGTAATTTTCGGGAAAGCCTTTTATGAAGGGAAAATAACGCTTAAAGAGATAGAAAATTACAATTTAAAACATATTTGATTAACATGAAAATAATGGATTTAGATTTTGACAAAATGGGTGGTTTAATACCCGCTATTGTTCAGGATGCTAACACCAACAAAGTGCTGATGTTGGGGTATATGAACCGTGAAGCATTGGAAATGACCAATAAAACAGGTAAAGTAACGTTTTATAGCCGAACAAAAAAACGGTTGTGGACAAAAGGCGAAGAAAGTGGCAATTTTCTCCATGTGGTGGACATTTTGGTAGATTGTGATAAAGACACGCTGCTTATCAAAGCTAAACCGGTAGGACCTGTTTGCCACACCGGCAGCGACACCTGTTGGGATGAAAAAAACGAGGAAGATATTATGTTCCTAAAATATTTGCAGGATTTTATTTGCACTCGCTACAAAGAGATGCCGGAAGGTTCTTATACGACATCATTGTTCAAAAAAGGTGTTAATCGTATGGCGCAGAAAGTGGGCGAGGAAGCTGTGGAAACCGTAATAGAGGCAACTAACGGCACCGATGATAGATTGATATATGAAGCATCGGATTTGATTTACCACTTGATTGTGCTACTGACATCAAAAGGTTACCGCATAGAAGATTTGGCGCGTGAGCTTAAAAGTCGCCACAAAGAATAACTAAAAAAGCAGGAGTACAACTCCTGCTTTTTTTATGATTATTGGTAAGTTTATTCGGCTGTTTTATTTTTTATCAATTTACCACTTTGCGTTTTTCCGTCATTAATAAGATTATACACATAGAACCCTTTTGCCAATCCTTCAAGGCTGATTTGTCCATTATTGGTCAACTCTTTTGAAATCAGTTTACGACCTTGAGAATCGTATAATTCAAATGTGAACGTGCTTTTTCCGTCTGCGACTTCAATATTGATAATGTCAGATACGGGATTGGGATAAACCTTATAATTTTTAAAACTTACATATGAAACGGAAGTTACCACTTTCGAATAATAGTGATCGGTTGTATTATCCTTAACCCAATTTCCTTCAGTGTATTTATAACTTGTCTTCTCAAGAAGTTTATTAATTGCATTGTACCATTCCGGTACAATTAAATTATTAAAACTATAGGATAAATCGTAGATATATTCATCTTTATCACGATATTTCCATTGACCTGCCGAGCTGTTCCAGTCGCTGGAAATTCCACTAATCAAGTTTCCATTGGCATCGTAGGTGTTTTCATATTTTTCAGAATCGTCATTGTATTCCCAACTTTGTGTGGTACTGTTCCATAGGCTACAGATTTCAAGAATTGGATTTCCATTGGCATTGTTGGTGTAGTCATACTTAAAAATAGTATCCCATTTTTGTGTGGTGGTGTTCCATCTGCTAAAAATATCCATAATCAGGTAGCCGTTGGCATCGTAGGTGTTTTCATTTTTAGAAGAAAATATCCACTTTTGTGTTGTGCTGTTCCATTGGCAGGAAACTCGAAGAGTCCAATTACCATCGGCATTGTAAGTATATTCATTCTTCAAAGATTTGTCCCATGTTTGTGTGGTTTCGTTCCAACGACTTCTTATTTCAATAGTCTCGTAACCGTTGTCACTGTAGGTGTATTCACACTTAAAATCATTTTTCCATGTTTGTGTGGTACAGTTCCATAGACTACAGATTTTAAATGTTACATTACCGTTTTCATTGTAGGTGTAATCATACTTAAAATTTGGTTCAAGATTAGTTAAGTAAAGATTATCTTTGCATAATTAATTGAAGACC
>ERZ795049.389-NODE-389-length-65787-cov-8.300767_pt1 | contig 65787 bp, 80 predicted proteins | sample MGYA00375133_ERZ795049 | MGnify/ENA primary metagenome ERZ795049 (study PRJEB30178, sample SAMN05720147) | activated sludge metagenome | isolation source: anaerobic digester from wastewater treatment plant | place: Japan | collected 2015-04-20 ... | reverse complement strand
ACACATCGACAGGACACATCGACAGGACACATCGACAGGACACATCGACAGGACACAAAAAAAGTGCACCGGCTTTCACCGGCGCACTTTGTGTTGGCTTGGGTTACTTGTCAAGCTTGGCCATTACCAGCATGCCGAATGACCCAAGCTTGGGCATGCGCTTGTAATAGTTGGGCCGGGCTACCGTCAAGCGATCTACTACTTCGTAGTACAATTCCTTCAAGCTCATTTTGAGCGTTGCGTTGCTTGAGTTGCGCTTGATACATCCGAGCATAGTCCATTCGTAATCAGTCACAAAGTCAAGCATTAGACTGTCGGCATCGATATACGTGTTGCCGCGCATGCGGACTGGTACACTTGAAGGATAATGGTAAGTATTTCCGCTGTTATCGTAAACCTTGCTGTGTTTCATCGCTGTCTCCTGTCTATCTGTCTGCGTGCTGCACTTAGCATAACATACAAACATGTGTTTGTCAATAGGTTTAACCATTCTATGACCATTCTGTAACGCAATTGTAACACTTCCTGGTTTTGTTGCTAGACGCCGGTAGACACGCACATTCTGTTGCACGTGTAATCCTGTAATCTCATTACTGTGTAATGCTATTACATAGTACAATGTAACCATATTGCAATAGATAACCATACCAGCCACAACACCTATTGCATACTTCGCGATTCTATGCAATAAGAAAGTGCAAGCTCATTTAATTAAATTCTCTTTTAAGTAGCACCTTGTCTTTCTTATTCCTACTCTTTTAAGTAGATAAGTGTCTTCACTAATAAAGTGTAGTGTACACTTCACTTTTTTGTTAGTTCACTTCACTTCTTTGGTGAAACCGGCACGAAAAAGCAAAAAAGTTGAAAAAAGACAAAAAGAAGAAAAACGGCTGAAAAATTTTCTGTGGCCTGTCGTTTTCTGCATGGCAGGTGCGTTTTTACGCCCATACAAAATTCTCAAAATCTTCGATAATGCGTATTACCACACGTTCTACAAACGAATAGCAGCACACTGTAATGTGTACTGCTATCGCGTACTGCTATCGTGTTCGTATTACGCGAGTTCGCACATACCGGCGGAGCAGGAGACCTCTTGTGTGCTGGTATTGAACAGAGGCGCGTCATAATCAGACAGGAGTGAAAAGTCAATAGCGGGGAACGTTTGCATCATAGCATCGTATTGAATACGTTCGATCTCGACGAACGGCGCATTATCATAATGCGCATCGAAGCGTGGCAAAAACGACAGACCGGTGAGTGCATTCTGATTATTAAAGATCCACTGTTTGACTTGATCGCGTTCATCTGGTGCATAGTAAATCGTACAGGACACAGAATGTTCGGCATAATTCGATTTCGTTTGCAACCAATATTGTAGGTGATCGAGCGCGTTAATTTGGTGTCGCGTAATCGAACCTTGTGGTGCGGCGGTAGGAAACCCAACGACAGCGGTCTTTTCATTCTCCATAATCATTGGCACATCATTATCCTGCAAGACGCCAAAGAACGGCGAATCGATATTCACGCGCACGTTACGTATATAATACCGACTCCAACGCGGATGCACGCCGCTGGACACATTCAACAGAGCGCCGCTATTACCGCTCGGTTTTACAACGGTAGTAGCGACAGACGGATTGATATGCAAGATACGCGCATAGTGTTCATTCGTATTGATCACAGTATCGCGCAGCACACGTTGTGTAACCTGATGTCTTGCGGCGGCGCAATCAAAGTGACCGGTCAGATCGACGCCGAGCAATCTTTCCTCTTCGGCGAGGAATCGCCAGCCATCGCGCACATAATGAAACTCAGTGGCCATCGACTGAATCGTACCAATCATTGACGCGATCTTTGCCTTTTCCACCAACGTCGAATGCGAATCATTACTGCGCGCGACAATTTGCGACAGATTACACAATCCACCACCACCTTGATGATCATTATAAGGAAGTAACGGCAACACGCTCTCCGCACACGCATTTACACCATACACGCGATCATTACGTCTTCGCGTTGGCAGTGACGCCATCACACCGCGTCGCGAGAAGATTCCAGGCTCGCCATTACTACCATCGTCCATGATTTCAAAGAACGTATCGACCTCATCTTGCGACAACTCGCGATCTTGTGGCCACACAGCCGAGTTGTTAGCATTAACGCGCCACGGTGCAAAATTCCAATAATCACCGTTTTTGGCGTTCAACATCTCTTGATCGTCATAATCGAACATGCACAAAAAGGCCGTTCTTCGCGATCCACCCATCACGACACAATCGCCAACGCGCGTGACAATATCATACACATCGATCGGTGCTAATTGTTTACCTTGATTACGCAACAACAGATCGCGTGTGAATTCCAACAAATTCTTCAACGGCAAATGGCCGCTCGCGGTTCCACCTTTCGTCTTCAACGGTGCACCAGCGGGTCTTACCTGCGAATAATCAAATACCACATCATTACCACCGAACCATGCATTCAATCCTACTTTGAACGCGTCGCACCACCCTTCGGTCGAATCGCCGACAACGTGCGTGCGCACATGTTCATTCGCATGTTGGTGCTTAACATATGGTAACGATTCCACAAACTGTTTCTCCACCGAGAATCCAATGCCAACGCCGTTCATCGACAGATACATAACATCGACCATGCTATCAATACAATCAATCGGCAAGGCGGCGCAATTGTACAAGCTAATGTTTTCTCGTCTTCCTGCGGCACCGGCCATCGCGATCAAGCGCATGGACGGCATCACTTCCATATTCAAGATCGCTTTATGAATGCGTTGGTAATCCTCGCGTGACAACATGCCACGCGACAACTCAATCAAATAATCGACCGATCTTTGCACGGTTTCTTCCCACACTTCACGTCTGCCCAACTCATCGCGCCATTTCGAATACTTCGAATAAAACACATACTCACTCAACTGATTACTAAAATACTTCTTGTTCCTGGCAAACGCGTCATCAACGAAGAATTCCATGCAATCGCTCCTTTTTGGCGACAATGCGACAAGGCGCATTGATTTTGTAGGTTCTTCCCATTATACCACACATCGCGGCGTGTCTAAATCGCAGTTGACAAAATGCGCGTTTTGCCCTACAATGAATACAATCGAAAGGACATAGCAATGGAAATGCAACGCAAGATCAGCTATCTGTACATATGCGGCACCACTGAGGAGACATCATACTACGTTGAAACCGACAACACCATCGCGCGCATCGAACCCGATTACGATCCGATCAACGACTCTCTGTGGTTCGATGTTTACGACCACAACAACAACATCATCCTGCGCGTCAACAGCATTTTCGTCACGGTAATCGGCTATCTATGAAAGCGTTAAAGTTGTGCGACGCTGTTATCGTTGACATTGATTCAATCATATCGCTATCGGTGATGAAGATTTACGATGGTGGCTATACACCACACGTGGCCGTTACATTTCAAAACGGAATAACATTAACCTATCACGAAGCAAAGTATCCAGGCGTTTGCGACAACGCGCTTGACTTGATTGAAAATCTAGGCTACTATTAACGATCACAATGATCGCACGCAAACAACAAAAATGATCCACAGGTTGATGCCTGGGACCATTCTTGCTACAACGGGTTCTAATGATACGAACAGTATACCACAAAATTGAGGTGATTCAATGCAAAAACGAGCGAACAGCGAACTCTTGGCGTTGATATGTGCGATCGCAGATCAGGCGAGTGCAAACGCGACGATCTTGGAAAACTCAAAACCAGGGACGTTTCCTGACAGCGAAGAGGAATACGAGATGCAACTTGAAGATCTACGCATTGCGTTTGAGCAATTGTATGTCGGCACGGTATTCGACGAAGACATGCTTGATTGGATGGATCGCAAGGACTCGCCGCTTGACGATTATTTCGAGTAACGTGATTAACCAGCGGTCCAACTAAATACATAGGTGGCGGTACCGTTAACGTACACCTGATTCAAATCAGACGCGAAGACGGGAACGATATCACCAGGTCGAACGATTATTCCGTTTCCGGTACCATCAATATCATTAGTTACTGTCGAACCACCAACCGTAATCGGACCTGCGTTTTCAGAATCACAACGCACAAGAACCACAGATCCTGGCAACGGAACACTAACAGCAGAAAGTCTTATCGCCGTTCCCGTAACCGCAATAACCGATTGACCGACAACCGGTGGTGAATCAGGAACATCAATTCCAGTTGTTATAATATTAATAGGTTCAGACGACTCGGAACCCCCCACAGAAAGAGTACCGTTCTGATCAATATTTAACAACTCGGTTGTTTGTGTAGCACGATTATAACCGACAACCATAACATTTATATCTTTTTTAGCCATGTGTTTTTCCTATCGTTTCTGCCGGTGTTCTTCTTGGTTACCACTATTTATCGTATTTTTTATAGAATTCTTTGCAGTCTTCAGGTTGCCACGCCGGTGTAACGTTCATCGACATCATTTGTGCTAACAGGCGCTTGATACCGTTAAGCAAATGTTCGATGTAATTGTCACGGCATGAAATTTCGTGATCACGTTGTGCGATGGTGCTACGTAATATCTCGATCTTTGTTTTTAGATCTTCAAAATCGCGACGGTGTTTTTCATCGTTTAGTTCCATTTCTTTCATTCGCTTTTCGTACTGTGCAATTAGCACCGCAGACGCTTTGGTAATGACATCGGCGACTTCGGCATCTTGCTTTTTCTTTTGCTGGCGCATAGCAAGAATGCCTGGTACCGCCGCAATAATTGCCATCACCAGTGAGATAATCATACTTGTTACGTTTTCCATATCATGTGTGCTCCGGCGCATAAAAGCATGATCCCATGAATTCTAATCGCGGTAGACCATGTATTTAAGAATACAGGATCAAACTGTAAAAATATAAGCGCCGAATAGAACGCCGCTAAATGAATAAAGTAACTGATAACCGCACCGCCAAGATATTTCCACTTCGGATAGCGCCGAATTGTATAGATCCACATCACCAAACCAAAAAGCGAGGCGCTCCATGTAATAACTCTTAGTGCGTTCATACTAGAAATTTCCATTGGTCGCTTCGTCAGTTTCTTCTAACTCACACATACATCTAAATCCAGCACACTTCAGCGCACGCGACCTTGGTAACATATCAGAGTGTTCGTTCCATTCGCTCGCTGTGTGCACTTGACCATCAAGTCGTACACAATCATCACAGTGATCAGACGTTGCTCCATTTACAAACTTGTAGCGCTGTTCTTGTTTTTCAGGATTTGTCACCTTGCCTAGATAATAGGCATGTGCGGCGTCGGACATCCAGAGCGCCAACCGTCGCAAGGATGAATCCAACAAGTCACCTTCATACGCGTCGATCATTGCGCCGAACTTTGACGCCGATAGTTCGTTGATGTCAATCATTTTGTCTAGTCGTTCGTCGCGCACAAAATCATCAGCGCCGTAACCGAGCGCGAACATTGCGTTCAATGTCAACGCCGACTTTGATGCCAGCGATTCGACAAACGCGTCGGTTTCGATCGTTCCATCACTAACTGCGCGCGCGAGGTCTTCGAGTTCGTCTTTGTACGTTTCGAGCGCGCGATCTAGTTCGGTTTGTTGTTTTTTCCCGATCGCTTTACGCGCCGCATTTGAAATCTTTGTAACCAATGGCACGGACGATAGAAGATGAGTGCGCCTTGCCGTGATTGCTTTTTGGTCAAAAGATCGTCCTTTCCGTAACATTGCTACACCGATAATTGGTTCTTGCTCTACCGATTCTTCCGTTGGTGCTGTTTCTTCACCGATCATTTCTTCGGTTAACAAACTGTTGCTTCCCGCCTCGTTTACAGCTTGCTGTGCGTTGTAATTATCGTCGCCAGATACCTGTACTTCTGGTGTCATGTCCTGCTCGCCGATGACGGACAAATAACGTTCTGGCAAATCACCGTCATCTGATGCGATTTGGCGTGCAATTTGCGATGAGATCTCACCACTTTCAATCATGGTGGCACGTGTTTCGGCACGCATTTGTTTGACGCGTTCGATAGCTAATTCTTCTTCGGTGTCGCGTTCGATGTAACGAAAACGCACCGATTCAGGCAATATACCCTTGAAGTTAATCGTATTCGCCGTCATATCCATAAACAACCGCGATGATTTGCCACGCGATTGCCGTGCCATTGTTTCAGATTGCGAGGCAGTGCCAAGACCTTTGCCCGGTAGTGGTGCAAGGAATCCGTAATCAACACCGAGTGCCAGTGCTAGCACCGATACGTACCATTCTAGCGTTGTGGCTTCATCGAATCCGTCTGGCATTTGCGCCAGATCAATCTTGGCGATTGTCGGCGTCGCCCCAGGATCAAACGTAGAAGCAATCACCGGTTGTGAATAACGTTGCAATCCTACATTGTCCGCAGCATTGCTCGCTTGTTCAATTTGGTCTTGGATCAATTGTGGATCGGCATTTGTAATATAGACCGAACGCGTGAAGCGACCACTCAACTTTTCGTCTTTATACACACTCAACGATTGCAGTGTGTGTGCATGCCTGAAGATACGACTCAGGGCGCTCGTTCCGACGCCGTTCATCTCCTCGATCGGTGACGGCATATCGCTGAACATCGCAATTTGCCACCAGCGCATGCGGTGCATCTTACCGTCAACGTCGGTGTAGATCGCTGGTATTTCAGGATTGCCGGTGCGTTGTACACGCGCGCTATCAAGATGTGCAATTGCGATTGGCAGATCGAGTGGCGAATCGAATAACTTTACGTCGCGACCGCGCAATCTTACTTTGGTGTTGTCAGGACGAACCGCAAACCATTCTGGCTGTTCGTTATTTTCAAGATACTGTTTTACGGCTGGCAATATCAATCCATCAAGCGTTACATGCGCAGGACGAATGATTTCCCAGAAGGCACCATTGTCATTGACGAGAAGATCGACCGTTGTCTTGGTGATCAACTGTTGCCAGCCACCGCCGAAATCAGCAAATTGCAACAAGCGCTGTGCTTGCCATACATCATCGCTTAGGCCAGAGAGATCCCAGCCAAACGCGGCGTTACGTGCCGCGATCGAGTAAATGGCACTCGCCAAGATCGGTTCTTGTATCCAGAAATTACGGAAGAAAGCGTCACGGCGCGGAGACCACCACGTTGGTACGATTTGATCGTAGGCGCTCGAAAGATGTAAAACGATTTGTTTTACATCATCCATCCCCGGCTTTCTTTGTACGCTGGATTGAATGATCTCGTCTGCCATACGGTTCCTTTTTTGTAAGACGTTCGCTAACATTATTATACTTGAGAAAATCGGTGTGTCAAACCAATTTGCACGATTCTTGTGATATAATAGGTTTATATGTTCTGTATCTATAAAAACAACACGTTGCATTTCGAGAGCGGCGCAACAATCGCGCTAGAACCGCAAGCTGATGGGTCATGTTTTGTGGCGTTGTGCGCATCGAATGGACAGTCGGTATTGATATCACAACACGAATCAATAGACAACGCAATTAACGCGCTGGATATGATCACGGTGCGTTTTATTCAAAGCGGATTTGTGGTAATAAACGCAGATTAATAAACCTGATAAGCACAATTGTTGCTATATAATAAAGTAAACATCATTATAGTTAATGGTCAAATGAAATTGCTAGATACTAAAGCTGGAAAACGCGTCCGAACATCGATGGTCGATCTGTTAAATCAAGCGATCGATAATTTGCATGCGGTGGTAGCATGGGCAAAATATGAGGACGACGTAGTGGAAACTGACGAGAAGGCAAGTCGCAATTTTCCTAGCGCCACGATCGGCGATATTGAACGATCGCGTACGCAATTGACGCGCAGGCCGTCGAGTGGTGGTGGCGGTGTGGCAAATTGGAGCGCAAAGGTTGGCGAGATTATTATCGGCAACTTGATGCGCGGCGAAGGCGGTCGCTTTGCGTCGGCACGTAACATTGCGAACATGATGCGCCAGCTTGACGATGCGGGGATCACGCCAGATATGTTCACCAGTATGCAATCGTTACTGGCTGGTACTGGTAAAAAGATCTCTGGCGAGGTGATGGGTTATTTGCGTTCGGCTGGTCTCGTCAACGATCAAGGTGTGGTGCAGTCGAAAGCAAATGATATTGTTAACGCGATCAAAACCGGCGATCCGACGAACTTGAAGAAAGTATTGAAACCGCCAAGTGGTGGCGGTGGCGGTGGTGGTACCGCGAAACTTAGTGAAGAAGAGAAAGAACGCCTTAAGAAAGAAAAAGAGGCGAAGTATGTTGAAGAGTTGCGTGGCGATATTACGGCGCGTACCAAACTCACTGACAAGCTGATTGATGATTTGCTGGCGTTCTTTGACGGCGGCGAGATCGATGCCGAGTCGTTGAGCACATTGATGTCGATGGGGTTGCTTGCAAAGGACGCCGACGGCAATATCTTTGTAACGTCGAACGGGAAATCGTTTGTAACCAATTTGCGTGCTGGTGATTTGCGCGACGCGCTGGATTCGTATTCGCGTGCGATTAATAGTGCCGCTGATGGCGATGAAGAAGTTGACGATCAACCGTCTACAAAGACCGCGGAGAATATTGCTAAGGTTTCAAAAGTGTTGGTCGAACGCGAAGAAATGGCACAGGAAGATATTGATTCGTTGTTGGCGTTCGATCGCGGCGAAGACGTTGAAGATACTGATATGGCAACGCTCGTCGGAATGGGCCTTGCTAATATTAGTAGCAACGGCGGTATTTATATGACGTTGCGCGGTCAACAGTTGGTGACGCGTCTTGAATCTGGCGATACACGCGATGCACTAGATGCGATTGCAAGGGCGCGTGAAGAGGTGCGTAAGCGGCGTGATGTGGCGAAAACGACACGTGCGTCAGTTGCGGAGAGATTGATTGATGACGGTGATTTGACGCGCGCACAAGCGGACGCGCTGATTAGAACGTGGATTAACAGACCCGAAGATATCGATCCTGAAGCGATTGATGAATTGAACGCGATGGGATTGATGGCTGGAAATCAATTGTCGCCGTTTGGTATTCTATTGCTACAGGCAATGGATAACAATAATATTGATGTCGCGCAAGATTTTATTGACCGCGCGTTGGGTAATCTTGAGAAATCGTATCATGGGATGAAACAACTGGGTGGAAAGTATTTCTTGACGTGGACCACCAATGCGTTTAAGGATCGTGAAGGCGAGATCTTTACAACGGATGCGATTGAGCGCTATCTAGCGCAGGACGAAAAGGGCGACACCGATTACGGGACTTATAACTTCTGGCACATTCCAGGCACTGAGTTTGCAAAGGTTGTGTGGCGCGGGGGTGTTGGACGATTTATGGTCGAGATCGGCGAGTTTGATGATACGCCGATGGGACGATCGTTTAAAGCATTCTTCGATCGCTATCCTGATGGACATCCTGAGATGGCACCCTACGGATGGGGATGCAGTCATGAGTATGTGTACTCACCGTTGGATCGCCAAGACGGTGTGTATGATCAGTTTGAAAAGTTTAGATCAACGGTGTTGCCGTTGCAAGAAGCCGCAAATCCATTCACGTTGAGTGAGTTTGGATTGGGAGAAAAAGCGATGAAATTATCAGAAAAACAAAGGCAAGGATTGCTGGTGATTGCAAAGGAAATCGGCGATCCGAATTTGGTTGATGACATTGAGCGTATTGGTAATGAACGCACCGAGATTCTTGAAAAGAGCGGTTTTCAATTTAAGGCGCGCGGTGTTTGTAAGCGCGAGGATGGTGTATGTTATCCCGCGTCTGATTATGCGTATGTAGAAGACGCTGAAACGCCGTCAACATGGAAGTTGCGGTTGACCGAGGGTGAACCTGGTAATGTGACGATTGCACAGTTGGGTCGTGCCGCTGCTGCCTTTTCCAGAGGTGGCTTTAGAGGGAATCGCGTCGAATTGCCGCAAGATAAAGTGGGACCAGTAAAGAATCGGATTCGTGCACAATATCGGAAACTTGGCGTAAGTGACGAGGATATTCCTGAAAGTATCAAAATGGCAAAGGATGAAACTATGGACAGAAAAGAAATCGCACGGAAGATGGAAGAACTGTCCGCAGAAATGCCTCAAGATGTAAAAGAAGAATGGGATACGGCAGCCGGTGAGATCGCAACAGACCCGGTTTTTGATGTCGAGGCACTTCAGCGGCTGTTGATGGAACTGGTTGCGGAACTACCTGACGAGACTCGTGCTCAAGCCGAGGAGCTAATCGTGGCATTGTCGCAACTTGCCGCGCCGCCAGTTGTAGAAGACGTTGTAGAAGATGAAATGGTGGAAGAGGAAGTTGTAGAAGAGGAAATGCCTGTCGAGGATGTTGCTACTGAAGAGGCGATGGTTGAAGAGGAAGCCGCAATGTCTGAAGACGAGGAAGAGGACGAGGAATTGACGATCGAGAGCGACGGTGAAATGAAGGCGCTTTCGGAGAAGGCAATTCAATCTGTCGTCGAGGCGTTGCATCTCGAACAGCTTTCTGGATTGCTTGAGCAACAGGCTAGTGCGTTGAAGGGTACGATGTCGGCGATTGATGAGTTGGTTGGTAAGTTTAAGTCGCTTGACGAACGTATTGGCGAGTTGGAAGGTTCTGTAAAGGGAATCGCCGATCTTGAAACAAAGGTCGCCGAGGCCAAGGAAGATGTCAAGAGCGTGCGTACTCAAACCGAGGCTATCGTTGGTGAGAAGCAGCGGTGGGTGCCGTTCTGGATGAATGGTGTCGCAAGTGGTAGCGTGGCGCGCGAGGAAACATTGAGCGAGAGCGAACAGAAAGAGTATCGCAAGCCGGAAGTTCCTAGCGTTATCGCAAATATTCGCAATCGTATGCTAAATAGTAATTGAGGTTAATGGAGGAATTGTAATGGATATGCAGAATTTTCTTAATGTGCTTCAGGCGGGCATGAAGGCACTCGGCCAGAAGGCACCGACTGGAACCCCGACCACGAATGTTATTCATGGATCTGGTGGTTTGTTTGGTATCGCGGGGCTTGACAATCAGGTCATCAGCGCACGCATTACGCCGATGGGTCTTGCGTCGGAGTTGCAGGTTGTCGGTAGCCGCTATACCAATCCTGAGTTCCCGTATATTACTGGTATTCGCACGGTCGCTGGTCAGACCGAGCCGTCCGCAAAGTGCGCGACGTGTCTTAGCGGCGAGACCAAGAGTTGTATTCAGACCGCACAGTTCGGTTATGTATGCCGCGAATCGCAGGAGCTTGAAATCGGTCGTACGTTCGAGCGCATTAATAGCGGCGAGATTGATCTTCAGTTGGTCAACGATATTCTTGGTGGCCAGGGCGATCCGTTCATGCCTAGCGAGGCATTGAGCCGCGAGAAGGCACTGGACATCGAGACCGCGTGGTCAATGGTGGAAGTCGGTGCAATGTTCCAGAACGCGCTTGTTCCGATGCTATGGCAGGGCAATCCTGCAAACAACGTTGGTACTGGCTATATGGAATTCCCCGGTCTGGATATCCTGATCGGTACTACGAAGGTGGACGCGCACACTGGTGCGGAGTGTCCCGCGCTTGATAGCGATGTCAAGGAATTCAACTATAACTCAATCGATACGGTGAATGCAGACGGTGCGTTCATGATCGTGCGTTATATGAATGCGATGGCACTGTATCTCAAGCATAACGCGACGCGGCAGGGGCTTATGCCTGTGCGGTGGGTGATCGCGATGCGACCTGAGTTGTGGGCCGAACTGTTGGAGATCTGGCCGGTGGCGTACTTCTCGACGCGTGAGTTGACGTTGCCCGCTGGTAATACCAACTTCATCGACGCGACGCGCGTGCGCGATATGCGCGATGATATGGCCGCTGGAATGTACATCGACGTTGCTGGTGCGCGGTACGATGTCGTGACCGACGACGGGATCTTCGAGAACACGAACGTTAACAACGCGAATGTTCCTGCCGGATTCTATGCCTCAACACTGTACTTTGTTCCTGTCACCTATCTTGGCAATCGCCAGGGTACGTTCATCGAGTATAAGGACTATCGGTTTGCACAGCCTGAGACGTCTGTTCTTGCTGGCAAGGAAGACTTCTGGGTTTCTGACAACGGTCGCTTTATGTGGGTCGTTGAGAAGCAGAAGTGGTGCTATACCGTTAGTGGTCGCGTCGAGCCGCGCGTGATTCTCAAGGTGCCGCAGTTGGCCGGTAAGATTCAGCACATTCTCTACAGCCCGGAGCAACACGCAAGGTCGCCGTTTGATGACAGCCCGTACTTCGCAAATGGTGGCGTAACAGTTCGCGAGGGGGTGTCGCTTTTTAGTGACTGGGACCAGGTTCAGCGTTAGTTTTCTAACAACAAAAAACAGAGTGGAGAATTCTCCACTCTGTTTTTTTATTGTCTCTCATACTATCTATCTTTATAACACCCCAACCGATTCACCACATTACTAATTGTTTGCAACCTTACATCGTACATTGCACCAATCTGTTTATATGTATACTCACCGGTTGCATATAGACGCCTAATTTCTGCTAGGTCGTCGTTAGTCATTGCTATTTTTCTGTTTCCTCTTACCCCGCAATTGTTTTCGTGATATCGCTTACTGACATTGTTTGATGCCGTAACCCACTCCAGATTGTCACTACGGTTATTTTTCTTGTTGCCGTCAACGTGGTTTACTTGCAGGTCTGTATAATAGTTTGGTGAAACAAATGCATGTGCCACCAGTCTGTGAACCATCACACTGAACCTATTATCGTTTTCTCTGATCTCAACTCTAAGATATCCATTGCTGTTCTCACTTTGACGCAACCAAAGTTTGGTTTTATTACTGTAAACACGACCAAAACTAGTAATCATATAAGAATCGTTGTTGCCAACGCAACAGGGCGCTATCTCTTCTCCGTTTTCTAGCGTACAATACATGTCAAATTGCGATTCATTTCTAATAAAACTTGAGGGCATATTACTTATTGCATGTTGTGTATTTTGAGACGCTGTAACCCATTCTAAGTTGGAAACATGATTATTGTGCTTATTACTATCCTTATGATGAACGATGTATTTTCCAGATTCTGGCTGTGGTAAAAAATGATTTGCAACACCCCTATGAACCATTATGTTGGTAAGATTCCCGTTTCTCATTATAGATACCGCTTGATAGCCATTTACTGTTTCAGATATGGTCATAAGTTCCATACTTACTTCTGAGAACACACGTCCATAGTTACTAATCAAAGCGTGTGGCACATCGATCATTTCAACAAAAACCTCGTCGTTCATTAGATCGATAATGTTTCCAATTACGTTAATAAACTTTCCTTTCCTAACGACAAAAAGATTATCAACACAATTATTGTGTTTGTTTCTGTCTATATGATAAATAACATCTCCATCATCAAGATTCGCACCGAGGAAAGATGTTCCTACAAGATCGGCTATATTAAAAGACTGTTTTTCCTGATTCGCAACCAATCCAATTCTTGAATGCGTTCCCTTTGGTTTTGACACACACATCAATTTGTTTTTGGTTTTTCCAAAAACCCTTCCGTGATCACTGATATAATACGAATCGTCAAGCCATTTAATGTTCGTCCATGTTTCACCAGCGATCTCTTTGTGCCTAGAGTAAAGAATGTCACTAATGCTTATCCTGTCAACATGCAGAATATTATCAATAAGAGAAATGGATTTATTGCTGTCTATCTTATTGCTTTTATAATCACCAATAACTCTGCATATATACGCAACGCGATCTTTGTCTATAGCTACTACATCTGCTATATTGTTTTCTTTAATTTGTTTTTTCATTATCCCCCACGTTCTTGTAAAATTGCCGCGACTTCATCAATCGAAAACGGTCGATACTCCCCCAGTAGCGCGAACGCATTATCTACACCGACATCGAGTGCGGCATCGGTGCGCCACCAATCGTCACGATAATGTGAATGACCGTGTACGTGCCAACCGCCATGATGTTTTGCGTTCCACTCCGCGAGCGGAAAATGTGACAGCATCAACGATCGCTTGTGTTTTCCAATACCGTACTGTGGCAAATACAGTGTAAGCAGCGGTAATTCAAGCACCACCGCCTCGCCAGTTGCTGATACAGACTTAAAATACGATGGAAATATATTGTATGGTTCCAGCCACCGTCGATCGTGATGCTCTCTGTTTGCCAGCACTACAATCGAACCGTTCAACGCATAGAACGGCGGTTTCGTACCAATCGTCACGTCGCCAAGATGATAGACCGTATCACCCTTTTTAATACACGCATTCCACGCATCGATCAGGTGTTGGTCCATCTCCTCGACAGACGCGAAGTCACGGTATGCGTATTCACAAATGCGTTGGTGAGAAAAGTGATGGTCAGATGTTGTCCAGATCATCAGGAAACTCTTCTCCATTCTCAAGCCGTTCCGTTGCGTCGATCGCCATACTATTAATGCGTTCAAGCTCTGCGCAAACTTCGGCATTCGAGTAACCGACGAACGTCATCTCGAACAAACAATGCGCCAGAAACTGCGCGTCGGAGAAATCGCCAGTATCGACAAACGATCCAAGCCATTCTTCCCACCGCATAAATTCAACAGCATACGGATCGCTATCATTTGGCTTCCTACCGAACACATCGACATATATTTCTTCGTCAAGCGGATCATTAACCAGTTCGGCGCATATTGTTATATCAGACACAACGGGATCTAACGAGCGAATCTCGTCGAGCGCTTCACGATAACCACGCGTACTGCTTACCTCTTCTGGATATTCCAAAAACAATTCGCGCAAAATATCGGCATCTGACACGCGATCGAACAACATCTTCATGGTTGCCATTTGATTACTCCTTCTCTGCAAGCGCCTTCAGAATCACCTTTTTGAAAAATGTGAACACATCGAAAACGTCCTGTTGTTCAACCGCTGGTTTCTGTGACATATAGTGCGTAAACGTCTGATCGCCAAAATCGCAAAGTACCACAAACGCATCCTCAAACGAAGCGGCTTGCTTCTGATGAATACGTGGTAAAATACCGCTGCCTATTCTTTTCGATATCATAGATCACCTCTACTTATATAATAGTAAGGTTTCGTATTTTTGTCAAGAACCAAACTTGACATTTCTACTAAAAGCACCTACAATATAAACATAATCGTTACGCATAGAGGCCAAATGCTAAAAGTTCTATTGCAACCCACGCTCGAACAGGTCGGACTCGATAACGGAGTCGGTCAAGTTATCGCAAATCATTTGCGATATTTCCCGCAAGTGGATATCGAGATCGTAAACGAAGGACAATCCTACGACCTATCGGCGTCGCACCTTGGTTATAATGTTAATGCCGACGTGCATCACAATCACGGCTTGTGGCTTGGCGGCATCGGACCCGATCGCGCCGATCAAAACGCGATGATCATTGAAAGCGTACGTCGTGCACGTCAAATCATTGTGCCCTCCAATTACGTTGCGGCTTACTTCAAACGCGACATGCGCATCGAACCGAACGTAATCGGCCACGGCGTTAACTGGGAAGAATGGCAAAACGCAGACAATCGCGGTTACATCCTGTGGGACAAAAACAGACCGTCAGATGTATGTGATCCGCATCCTGTCAGCGTTCTCGCCAAATACAATCAATCACTATCGTTTGTGACCACATTTGTTGAAGAGGGAGTCACATTACCGAACATTCGTCAAATCGGTCGCATTCCTTTTGAAAAGATGCGCCGTATTGTTCTTGGTGCGCACATTTACCTCGCCACAACAAAAGAAACGTTCGGTATCGCTACACTACAGGCAATGGCCGCTGGAATTCCCATTGTTGGTTACAACTGGGGAGGAACCGCCGATATTGTACGCAACGGCATTGACGGTGCGCTGGCAGAACCTGGCAACGAAGATCAATTGAACGAAGCGTTTGCATTTGTCAACGCGCATCGCAACGAACTTGGTGCGAATGCGCGTGAACGCGCCAAAGAATACTCGTGGCTTGAAGTCGCCAAACAAGTGCGTGACGTTTACGATCGCGCGATGTGCAATTACGAACCGACAGTCAGCGTTGTCATTCCCACGTACAATTACTCCGACTTCTTACCACGCGCTGTGCAATCGGCGTGCGAGCAAACGGGAGACAACGTAATCGAGGTTATCATTGTCGATGACGGATCAACCGATGATACACCATCGGTGGCGCACCAGTTAATGCGTTACGACAATCGCATTCGATATATACGCCAAACAAACGGCGGTGTCGCCACCGCGCGCAATCGCGGCATTCAATACGCGAACGGCAAGTACATTTGCTGTCTTGATGCCGACGACGAAATCAAACCGGCGTTCATCGAAACGATGGTCGATGCACTCGAACGCAATCGTGGATTGCGATTGGCGTACTCAAAGATCGAGTTGGTATTTCCTAACGGCAATCGCGGTGTAGGACCGTGGCCGAACGCATTTGATGCTGACGCCATGTTACGCGGCGAAAATCAAGTGCCGACATGTTGTGTATTCTATAAGGAAGACTGGGCCAAACTTGGCGGTTACAAACAGCGTTATTGTCCGAAAGGCTATGGCGCTGAAGACGCAGAGTTCTGGCTACGTTTTGCAAAGCATGGATTACGCGCGGGGCTTGTAACAGACGAGCCATTGTTTGCGTACCACCTCGGTGGCGGCACGTCGAAAGATTACAAAGAACCAAAATGGCTAGATTGGCACAGTGACCTCAAAACAGGTTGGTATCCATTTGCAGCGCTCAACGATGGTGGCGTACATGCAGTATCGGAGTACGATCAACCTTTATACAGCGTTGTTATTCCTGTCGGTCCTGGTCATGAGATCTATCTTGAAGACGCACTAGACAGCGTTGAGGCACAAACCGACAAACGTTGGGAATGTATTGTCGTGTGGAACATGCGTCCTGACGTGCTGTTTGACAACGGCGTTGTTGATCGCATTCATTTTGCATATCCGTTCGTCAAATTCATAAACGCGTGGGAGAAACAAGGCGCAGGATACGCACGCAACGTTGGCGCAAAACATGCAGTTGGTAAGTATCTAGTGTTCTTAGATGCCGATGACTATCTACAACCGCGCTTTTTGGAATTAACACGCAAAGTTGCCGAACTGCATGGCGAACACTGGGTCTACACCGATCTGTATGCGCAAACAGATGACAAGATGGATCTATTTGAATGCTTTGATTTTGACGTTGAACGCTTGTGGCGTCAAGGCATTATGGGCGTGACGTGCCTGTACTCACGCGCGGCATTTGATGCGGCGGGTGGATTCGACGAACAATACAATCGCGAGGATTGGGACTTTCATTTAAGACTGGCGCGTGCGGGTATATGCGCACTGCATTTACCGTTGCCGTTATTCACATACCGACAACAGCTTGGCTATCGACGCGAGTACAGGAAAGTAGCAAACACACCTGAAGAATCAAAAGCGTTGAAAGTAGAAGACGTAAAGCGTATTCATGGACTGTTCAATCTAGAGGAACTTAAAATGGCATGTGGTGGATGTAGAAAGAAAGTGGAGATAGAAACCGTGAGTGGAAACGATTTGCTAACAATGGTATATGTAGGTAAAAATAAGACAATGATCAATGAGGTTACCTTTGTTGGTCCGATTACTGGAGCGCGTTATCGCACCAGTGACGGACGCATTGTCAATGTACATCCGCAAGACGCGCTGGCGTTTGAAGAGCGGCGCTTGTTCAAAGGCATCGAACGCATCGCGCCACAAGAACCGATTGTAGCGGCGCGGCCAAAGGTGCCAGTTGTGCAGGAACTTAGTTGGAAAGAGCAAGTCAAAGTTGTCAACGACGCCGCAATGGACGCCTCGCGTGCCGCACGTGAGGAAACCGAGAAAGCGTTGCGCGAGATCTTTGGCGAGGACTACGTTGACGAACCGCTCGATCAACCGATCGAACAAGACTTATGGTGGCAAGCACCTGAAAATCAGACGGTGCCGCAAAACGAAACAATGCTCCTTACGCACAAATTGACCAACGAGCAACTTGAGGTAATGTACAAAGCGGAGAGCGAAGGAAAGAATCGCAGCACGCTATTGCGCATTATCAAAGAGCAGATAAAGTAGCTTTAACCTTTCAATATTGATGATATAATTGAGGTGTAAGAATATTAAGATAAATGGACACCGATAAATGATAGCTGACATCGAATACGGTACTGCGCTGCCATACACGCTTTTGAGTTTGGCGCGTTACGCGCACATTCTTAATCTCGATCCGATCTACTTTTTCGGTGGCTACTCCACGTTGCGCACTGCTGGTGCATGCAACGACACGTGGTTCGAATACTCGTGGCAAGACGGCGGCAAAGTGTCACGTCAAGAGATCGTTTTACAGATCTTGCGTGCCGAACAAGAGATCGCCGATTTCGTTGGCTTCTGGCCAGCGCCGCGCTGGATCGAAGACGAAGAACACACCTATCCGCAATTCTTTGATCGCGCCTATCAGCAAACCACAGGCATGACCAATCGCCATGCTAAAGCACTCAAACTCAATTACGGCTACGCGCATTACGGTGGAGTTCGCGCGACCACAGAAATTACTACCGCAACGCGCGGCGCCGATGTTGACACCACTGGCGACGGTTACGACGACATGGCAGTATTTACCATTACTGGCGTAACATTCGAACCGCAAGAGATCCATGCGTTCTACAAAGAATACGACGCGGCAGACGCGGCGAACTGTCGCACCGATCTCGAATCAGAGGGTGCAGATGTAGCATGGGAACTACGCGACCTGCGTATCAATTACAACGGTACGACACAAACCGCAATTGTCTACGTACCGAAATGGCAAATGTTCAAACCGCAGTTGCAACGTATTATCAACGTTGCACCGCTCGACGCAGATGTTGCGACCAATTACGTTGATGATCTTGTTTTCTATCGCGTATACAACGATCCGTCCGATCAAGTTGAGTTCTTGTGGACCGCTGATATGGAATGTTCATCAGTGGCGTGCGCGTGGGCCTCACAAACTGGCTGTGCTCAGTTCTCTGACAAACGCCAAGCAATCGCGATGCTATCGCCAGGCTCCTATGACGCCGACGCCGGAACATTCACCAGCGAATCATTCTCCGAATGTGTCGAACCGCACAAAGTTCTCGTTTCATACTACGCTGGCTATCTCGATCCATACGCGCGTGGAGCAGACAAACTCTCAACGTTCTGGGCCACACAGATCGCCAAACTCGCCACCTCACGCGTGCCACGCAAATTCTGCTATTGCGAGAACATTCAACTGCTGGTCGATCGCTGGCAAGAAGACGTTGCACTCACCAACGAAACACGTTCGTACACCGCCTTCGATCTCGACAATCCGTTCGGCACGCGCGTTGGCGAACTCGAAGTCTATCGCGCTCTAAAACGCTACGGACTACGCGTCAAGAAAGGCATCAATCCGTACGTTTGACCATTGACATTTCAACGCGATTGTGCTACAATGATCGTATCATAATGATAACCGCCTCACCAACCGACAGCAAGACACAACATCTTGCTGTTTGTTGTTATACTGAAAGGGCACAATGAGCACAAAACCACTCGGACGCAAAAACTACGGTTCGATCTCACACCTACTTGGAAGTCGATTGGGACCAAGCGAACACCACGTACACAAAGGTCAAAACGACATCGCGACCGTACGACCTCGCGACAAACACGATCGCGTTATAGTATCGGAAAAATGCGACGGGAGCAACGTCGGTGTTCTTCTTCTCAACAACAAGATCTACGCGTTGACACGTGCTGGATACCTGGCGTCATCGTCGCCACACAAACAACACCATTATTTCAGCGACTGGGTTGCACACAACGAACACCGTTTTCGTGCCGTATTAAAGGAAGGCGAACGATTATGCGGTGAATGGATGATGCAAGCGCACTCTATTCTTTACGATCTTGACGATCTTGAACCGTTCTTCGTGTTTGATCTAATGAAAGACGCGTATCGTATGCCGTGGAACGACGTGGTAAAACGCGTGCATCCGACGTTTCAACTTGTGCCAGTCGTTAGCGCTGGTTTTCCGATCACGCCACAACAGGCATTTGCGTTGTCAGACGCATTACCACATCGCAAGCCAAATACATTCGGTCAATGTGGCGCGTTAGAACAAGTCGAAGGATTTGTGTGGCGCATCGAACGCGATGGCGAATTTGACTTCATGGCTAAGTACGTTAGGCCCGACAAGATCGATGGCAAATATCTTGGCGATCACGATCCGATGTGGAACATCACGCCAGAACAACTACCACGCTATTACGCCAGATAAGAAAAACAATCCCCGGTCAATTGACTCGAGATTGTTTTCTTGCTGCAACAGCACCAGTGAGTTTTAATACGAGTAGTATACCACACGTTTGTTGGAGTGTCAAGGGACGACGCAATAAAATGCGTCGTCTTTTGTTTGGATTGCCGAAAAACGATGATATAATGTAGGTATGCAAGATATAGATATTGTTTATTTGCTGGTTGGAATTCTGGCGACGTACAGATTGACGAGTTTGTTGCACCGTGAAGCAGGACCGTTCGGTATGTTTGTGTGGATCAGAGAACGGTTCGGGATCGTGCATGATGTGTTGGGATTTCCACATGGATATCCTGACACCATGTTTGGAAAACTGTTTGAGTGTTTTTGGTGTTTGAGTGTGTGGAGTGGAACTGGCGTCGCGATCGTGCTATTACTTGGCGGTTGGTGGATTTTGTTACCGTTTGCACTTTCTGGTGGAGCGATACTGTGTGTAGAGGCTGCGGAAAAACAAAGTACGTGACAAAAACAACTGAATCGCCGATCGCAATTCCTGATAGTAGTTACCACACCGAAGTTGAGGTATTGGTGGTGTATGAGGGAAGCGCCACGCTGCGCGTTACTGGATGCGCTAGCGGCAATCGCTATATGTTCGCGCCAGGGTCAACGCGTACGATTGATGCAAATGACGCGCCGTGTCTAATGCTGTTGAGTGGGTTTCGCTATGGCTAATCAGTGGACCGCAATCAAAGCAAAACCACCGGATATTAATAGAATTGTGGCTCCATTTGAAAAGGAAATGAACCACTATCTTGATCTGGTGGAAAAGAGTTTTGATTCGACGGTCGCCACGTTTAAGCACAATAAGGTTTCTTTTGACAGAACGTTGGAACGCAGAGGAAGCGGCGCTGGATTGATTGAGATCATCGGCACGATCGGCACAGATAATAAAGTATATATATATCTGAATAATGGCACGAAAGTGCGGTATGCCACGATGTCGAAAGATTTTCAAGCGAAGACGAAAGTAGGAAGAATCAAAGCTGGTCCTGGTCGTGGAAAGTTATGGTTTGTGAGCAGAGCAAAACCAAACAAAGGAATTAAACCGCGCAAGTTTGATGAATTGATTGCAAAGTCAAGACAGCGCAATTTTGAACTGGCGTTCAAGCGCGCCGTTGACAGTGCGGCAAAGATATGCGCGAAATATTAAGTGTTGTGGAGAGGTGAAAAATGGCTGACTATTATACCGCAGGTAATGGTGGTATCTGGATTCAACCGGATGGACCGGGAACGGAAATGGTATTTCTGGGGTGTCATCAGATTGATAGTGTTGATGCGCCGCAGGGAGACGAGACACCGTTTTACTGTCCAGATCCGTCGAGTCCAAAAACGTTTCTAGCGGTCGGTTCGAGTGCTGCGCCGCCTGAAATGATCACGTTCTCAATTATGGAGCGTGTGACTAATGTGTTGAGTGAATTGCGCGAGTTGGCATGTCCGTTTCCTCTGTATATTACGGAGACCAGTTGCGGTCGCAAAGACGTGTTTGAGAATGCGGGGATCGTATGGGTCTATAATGTACAGCGCATTACGGGGAGGAATCTTTCGAATCCTGTAATGCTTGAATCGGACGAGCCAATTACGCGTACGTATGATCTGAGTGCACTACCGCCAGAGATTGAGTTGCGTTCGGTGTTGACGGCACTTGTGGCGAGCGGATCAGTTGAAGATTTCAATGATATCGTGTTCTGTGATGACGCACAGTGTGCTGGTTCTTGTGGTAGCGCCATTGCGCTCGGTCAGAACGGTATAATCGTGGCTTCCGAAGCGTAAGAGGTGAATAAATGACAGCACAAGTATTTTATACCTATGACAAGGGCGTAAACTGGGACAACATCACCGGGCCGTTCGCGGCTCAGGAAGATGTAATGAGCGCCGTATGCTTTTCGATCGATGGCGACACTAATCGCTGGCTGGTCACGCGCGGAGCAGAAATCGCACCGACGAATCCGGCTGAAGTCGCATACACCGATGACGGTGGCTATGTGTGGGCCGCTGTTGATGTCGAGGCGGCTGGAACGCGTTATGCGGTTGATAGCGGCGCGTTGTTTGCGCTTGACAAGTTGCATATCTGGTTTGTTACGAGTGGTGGCTATATCTTCTTCTCTGATGATGGTGGCGCAACATGGGAAGCGCAGTCTGAAGGCACTGTCACTGTACAGAACTTGAACGCGGTGCACTTTGCCGACAATCAGTTCGGAATGGCTGTTGGTAACGCTGGCGTTGTGCTTAAGTCGGTTGACGGTGGATCAACATGGTCTGCTGCAACACCGATCGTCGGTGCAACGAACGTGCTAACTGTACAGGTTATCGATCAGTATAACGCATACGTTGGTACGGCAGACGGTCATGTGTACATGACCTCTAACGGTGGAACAACGTGGACCTCAAAGTATCAACTTGTTGGTGGAAGCGTTGATTCAATTCATGCGGTCAACAAGTTTGTGCTATGGGCTGTTGCAAATACCGCGGCTCCGCTTGGTCGCATCTTACGCAGTCGCAACGGTGGGTATTCGTGGGAAACGATTACGACACCAACGAACACTGGTTTGAACTCGATTCACGGACTCGATGCAAATAAGGCATGGGCTGTTGGCAACGACGGCGTGATCATCAAGGTGTCTGGCTAGTCGCGTTTTACTAACGAAAGCGGGCAGACGCAATGTGAGTTGCGTTCTGCCCGCTTTTTATTATCTCAACTTGTTTATATGTTGCTTTCATTGTATAATAGTAATAGTAATCTTGTAAATGGAGGAAGGAATAAAAATGGGGAAGAACGCTGCTGAGTACGTGACGAGTGACGGAGTAAAACTGGAAATCAAGCCGGTATCGTTGATCCTGATGCAGAAGGTGCAGATCTCGCTACGCAACGAACATGAGAAGCGCGGTGCGGTGTTGACACCGCCACAGTATTGTGTGGAGTTGCCTGGCGGTGGCAAGCAATGTTACGATCATGATAAGGATACGATTGCTGACGCCGCAACGCCTGAAGCTGAAAAGCAAATGTGGAAACAGTATCAGGAAGATCTAACGAAATTTAACAGCGAACTCGGCGATCGTATTCTTGGCGCGATCATTATGGATCAACCTGTTGAATTTGAGGACGGATGGGAAAAACGTCTTGAATGGCTTGGCATTACGGTGCCAGAAGATGAACTCGATCGCAAGATGTTGTATATGACGACACGCGTGTTGAAGTCGGCTGAAGACATCGAAGGTTATATGTTGACGGTGATGGAAATCAGTTCTGGCGGGGCAAACGAGGACGCTATTAAGGCGGCGAGGGCCATGTTTCGCCGTAACCAGGAAGAGTAACACACCGGCTGGAATACCGATTGATGATCTCGTTATTGAAGGTGGTAAGTGGCAATACACTAGTCGCTTTCACGAAGACATGGCGGCGAAGTATTGGGGAATTGACCTAGAGCGGTGGTATCAAATCAGTGAAGAATATCGTGCCGAACAGATAGCGGTCTACGAACTGGAAAACGAGATGAGAGCTTACGAAGAACAGGAAGCCGAACGCAAGAATAAAGCGGCCAGCAAACGCGGAGCAAAGCACTAATGCAACAAGTCGGAGTTAATGCGGTATTCAACGTCAACGCCTTTGTCAAAGGCGCGAATACGTACATTCAAACGCTGAATACTGTCAACGTACAGACCTCGCAAATGGTGCAGCAGATGAACTCTGCCACGCAAGCCGGTGGTAGCGGGTTCGATATGCTTGGCCACATCATTTCGCAGACGGTTGGCAATGCGATCTCGTATATTACGTGGCGCGTTATTCCTGACTTGATTAGCAAGATTCAGGAACTTGCCGGTGCCGTACTTACCATGGGAATGGACTTCGAAGAAGAGATGGCGGTGATGAAATCCGTCGTCGATGATCCGAACATTTCCATGGAACAACTTGGCGATGCGGCGCTTGCGGTTGGTGAAGACGTGACGGTGCTCAACGCCAGTGCGCTTGGTGCATCAAAGGCAATTACAATGTTGTATAAAGGCGGCCTGAGCACCGCCACAATATTCGGTGATTTGAATGGTTATCTTGCTGGTACGGTGCCGTTGACGGGTGCATTGCGCACAGTGTTTGACTTTGCGGCGGCGAGTGGTGTTGATGTTGCAGAGGCAGCAGACTTGTCGGTGATTGCGCTTTCAACGTTCGGTTACGAGATGGAAACCGAAACGCAAAAAGCGGAATTTATCACACGTGCACTTGATAACATGGTGCGCGCTGCGAATGCTAGTGTTGCTGAGGCCAGCGATCTTGCTGAAGCGTGGAAATATGTCGGACCTGCGGCGGCGACCGCTGGTTATTCGGTTGAAGACGTAAACAACGCGCTCGCTTTGTTGTCTAATGGTGGTCTTCAAGCAAGTACTGCTGGCACGTCGTTAAACGGTATGTTAGTCGATCTTGTTGAAACAACCGCGAAAAGCGAAGCCGAATTAAAACGTCTTGGTGTCGAAGTGTTCAATCCGATGACCGGCGAGATGTATCCATTGGTCGATATCATCGGTCAATTTGAGGTGGCGTTGAAGGGCGCTAGTGACCGCGAGCGCATTGAGGCACTAGGTAAGATCTTTGATATCCGTGGCGCGCGCGCGATGAACGTGTTGTTACGCGAAGGTGTTGATGGCTGGAACGATATGGCTACCGCGACGTATGAAGCGACATCAATGCAAGATCAGGCGGCGATTCGACTTGATACGTTGAGTGGGCGTGTCGAGATTTTGAAATCGCTGTTAACTACACTGGGCGTCGAAGGATTCTTGAGTGTGACCGACGCATTACAAACACTCGCCGATGTCGCGGCGACATTTGTTACTGAACACGGACCGAAACTTGTTGATTTCTTTACGTTTGTCGGCGATGCATTTAACGGACTCGTGTTGTTGATCACTGAAAACGAAGACTTTATGGACTCCATAAAGGGCGCGTTTGCGGCAATCGCCGAAGGAAACTTTACTGACGCGTTTTTGAATATTCAAGAAGCGTTTGCACAAATGTTCGGCGAGGGCGAACGCATGAATTGGTTGGCCGACCTTGTGCCGATCTTGAGCGATATTACAGCAGTTGGACCGCAACTCGCCGAAGGATTTGCCGCATTGACTGGTGGCGATATCAGTGGTGGTATTGAAACGATTGGTGATGCGTTGAAGACGGCGTTTGGCGAAGATGTTGTTGGGCCGATTATTGATTCTGTAACGAGTATTATCGACACGATCATGAGCCTTGCGTCTGGCGATTTGTCTGGCGCAATTGATAGTTTCAAGACTGCGATCGGCAATATCTTTGGAGAAGATATTGAGGCGAAAGTCGGCGGCGTGATCGATTTCATCACCGAAAACTTTGATGTGATCGTTGGAGTTATTGCTGGTGTTGGTGCAGTTCTGGCAACACTTGGCATTGGTTCGTTGGTTACTACTATTGTTGGTGCGATTGGTGGAATTATTGCGGCGGTTGCCGCTATCGCCAGCCCGTTTCTGGCTGTTGCTGTCGCAATTGGTGGTGTAGTTGCTTTCATTATAACCTATTGGGACGAAATTAAGGCGGCATTTCAAACAGGCGTCACAATTGTAAGCGGTGTTATTGACACAATTACTGGAATAGTTGGCGGTTTTACACCAACTATTGAAAACATTGTTGGCGCTATCGGTGACTTCTTCTCGCGTGGCGCCGCTTTGCTTGCGCCGTTTGTTGAGACGTTTAAGCAGGTGTTTTCCTCTATGGGGGAAAGCGGCAACACGTTTGGAAACGCACTGAAGAATTTGTGGGATTCAATCAAACAACTTGGTGCGACACTGGCAAGTGTGATGGAACCGATAAGAGCAATTGGCGATCTGTTTGTTGAGTTGTGGGAAAAGATCGAACCAGATGTTAAACAGATTTACGAACTGCTGATTCCCGCGTTCGAGATGGTTGGTCAAATTCTTGGAGTTGTTGCTGGCATTATCGCCGGTGTCGTTATATCGGCGTTTGGCATACTGGCCAGTACAGTAACCGCGGCAATGAATACGATTATTGAAGTGATTAAGGGCGCGATCGACGTGATCGCTTCGATTGTCGATGTGGTTACAGGTATCTTTGACGTTATTATTGGCGCTGCCACGATGTTTATCGGCGTTTTTACTGGAATGTTTACAGGAGAATGGGAAACGTTTCAGAGCGGATGGGCACAACTAAAAGATGGCGTTGTGGGAATTATTGTTGGATTATGGGATACTGTGGTTGCGTTTACCAAAACCGCACTTCTTGGTATCTTGACGTTTGTGGATTCCTTTGTGCGTAGCGTTGTTTCGTTCTTCACGAATTTGTATGAAACGCTTGTTGGTGGGTCAATTATTCCTGATATGGTTAACGGGATTATTGAGTGGTTTGGCAATCTTGTGACCAGCGTGATTGATTTTGTCACGAACTTGGTGGCACAAGTGATCGCGTGGTTTATCAATCTCGCCACCGTTGTTATCACGACGGTTTCTGCGTTCGTGAGCACGGTGATTGATATGTTCTCCACGTTTGTCACGAACGTCGTTACGTTTATTGCCAATCTTGTAACGCAAGTTGTGCAAAAGTTTACCAGTCTCGTAACGCTGGTAGTGGCAAAAGTTATTAGTCTGGTGTCACAAGTAACATCGAAGCTGTCGGAACTGGTGAAAAAGGGAATCGAATTTATCACTCAGTTCGTTACCAAGATTGTCGATAAAGCGAAAGAGTTGCCAGTAAAGATCGTTGAAGTATTAAACACAGTGATCGGCAAGGTGCGTGAGTTTATCAGTAAGTTCGAAGATGTTGGTCGCGATATGATCGGCGGTCTTATTGATGGCGTTAAAGCGAAGGCCGGTGAATTGCTTGACGCGGCAAAGGGTGTTGTAACTGGCGCGGTTGATGCTGTACGTAATTTGCTTGATAGCAAGTCACCGTCAAAAGTATTTATGGAGATCGGTGGTGGCATCTCGCAAGGCATGGCAATCGGTATTCAAAATAGAAGTAACGACCCGTTGCGTGCATTGAGTGGTATGGTGAACAGCATGACGCGCATGGTCAATCCAGCAGCGGCGCAGAGTACCGTTAACAATTACAGTTACACGACACTGGAAATCAATCCGACGTACAGCAACTATCAAAGCGAGGCGGGTTTGTACTACGATGCGGTTGCAGCGTTGAGCGCGGTGAGGAACTAATATGCCACAGATAGAGTTCGATATGTACATTCCCCCTGACGTGACTGTGTATACAGACGGCACGATCGCGGAGGCTGATAAGCCGAAAGTGTTCTCACTGCATGACAATTCGAAACGCGCGCTGATGAGTTTTACAGGATGGGGGATGCCGTCAATCGAATACATTACGCAACGTGGTCCGTTTCAACACGGCGTGACGTTGTTGGACTATCGATTGGAACCGCGCGTCTTACAATATGTGTATCGGCAGATTGGCGATTGTCGCGAAGATTACTGGGATATGCGCCATTTGTTATTGAATGCGATCAGACCGAATCGCGGTGTCGGCGCATGTATCACGCCAGGACGATTGCGCAAGATCTTGCCTGACGGTGAGATTCGCGATCTGATGGTGATGTTGGAAAAGGGGCCACCGTTTCGTGCACGCACTGGCGATTGGGACGAATGGGCAATCACCGAAACGCTGCGCTTTATTGCACATGATCCGATCGTATTAGATCCGGTACGCAATTCGGCGAGTTGGACACTGGGAACACCGACAGATCAACTTGTGTTTCCGATAACGTTTCCGATTTTGTTCGGATCGGCGATTATCGATGAAACGCTTGATGTGACGTATGCAGGAAACTGGTTAACGTATCCGACAATTGTGATTACAGGGCCGCTGAACGGGCCAATTATTGAGAATCAATCGACAGATGAAATACTTGAGATCGGATGGGATATTCCGTCTGGAAAAACACTCACGATCAATCTTGCGTATGGTGTTAAAAGCGTGATTGATAGCGATGGAACAAGTCGTATTGGAACGCTAAGTACAAGTTCGGATTTGGCTACGTTTCACATTGCGCCAGATCCTGAAGTTGCGGGGGGTGTTAACACGTTGTTGGTGACGGGATCGTCTGCGTCTGTGGCGACGGCAGTAGTGATAAACTGGTACGATCGGTATATCGGAATTTAAGGAGAGATTAAGATGGCAGAGTATTCAATGGTTTGGGGTGGAACGGCAACTGGCGACGCGGCGGCAGCGACGTATGGTGCACCGTATAGCGATGATGAATTTACAGATATGCTTTCGTTTCTGCTTACGATCAATCGTGCGACTCAAGGCGTTCTTAAAACGGACGTTACTGGTTACACAGGGGGACTTTTGGTTACGAACCCCGCAGGAACAACGATTAGAATGGCAAGCGGAGTTGGGCTTGTTGACGGAAAACTGTATTTGAATAGCGCAAATATAGATTTCAGTGTTGTTGCTCCTGGTAGCGGATCTAACTTTTATCGCGTTGTTCTTAGAAAGAGTTTTGCGGCACAAACAGTTCGTGCAGCACTAATCGGACCAGATGTAGTCGCACTTCCTGCGTTAACACAAATAGACGGAACGACATGGGAAATTCCAATAGCGGGTATTGAAATTACCTCTGATTCAGTGATAACCATAAGTCCAGAGCAAATAGCAATACCGCGTATTGAAGAGGGCAATCTTGTTGACGGTGCAGTTACTGCAAGTATTTTGCATGACGATGCCGTAACAACAGACAAGATCCTAGACGACGCGGTAAACGGTGACAAAATCGCAGATGATGCAGTTGATACTGAACACATTGCCGACGGCGCGGTTGACACGGCGCAAATTGCTGATGACGCAGTTGATTATGCTCAAGCTGGCGAGAGAATTCTAAAACTATACGCACGTCAAGGTGGAAGCGCAACAGATTGGAACACTGCCGGATCAACTAACTACACACCAACCAATGTTATTGTTCAGATGGGATCTGTAGACGTTACTGTGTCTGCTCCAAACTTTTTTGCAACACAGTCTGTTTCGTTTCCGGTTGCGTTTTCTGCACACCCATTAGTATTTGTAACTCGTGCCGGCGCTGGTGCTGGTACGAATGTCGGAGATCTGACCACAGTTAGTTTTCAGGCAAACGCAGGAACAGAAGAACAGAACTTCACTGTGCGCGTTGAACGTGATGTAGATGACAATACATCAACTGTTACTGTGTTCTGGGTTGCAATTGGTCCAGAATAAAACAGATCTTCATGAAAATCACACGGCGTTCATTCGTGAAAAATTGTGGGGTAGCAACGGTTTTACCACTGTTGCTACCCCGTACGAACACGTTAAAGACACTGTTTCCATGCGTTTTTCAAAACGATCCGCAAATTACAGAGAATGCTTCTTTGTTTCCAGTAACGTTTCCGTTTGTGTTTTCAGATCGTGTGACACCAGAAAATAGCAAGCCGTCTGCTGTACACATAACGTTAACAAGAAGGTGCTTTTTGCCATTCTTAAAGTGGTTTGGATTAAGGCCGTAAATACAAGGAATCATTATGCCAGCACTAGGATGGAAACCAGACACCGAAGATCGCCGCGATTATCCAGCGCGAATGCAAATGCCACTTGCGACGACGGTGTTGCCACAAAGTTATTCGTGGCGCGCTGTAATGACAGACGTGCGCGATCAAGGAAATCTTGGTAGTTGCGTCGGCTTTGCGTGCGCAGCGTTGAAAGAGTTTCAAGAGTATAAACAATGATCACACACACCATTCAAAAATGTGTCGGAAATGTGGGTTTACTGAAACGCTAAAAAGACCGACGCGTGGCCAAACGAAGAAGGAACGTCGATTCATGACATGTTAAAGGTGCTATTCGGTACTGGCATGCCGATTGAAAAGGTGCGGTCGTACGCCGGCACAGATATGATGCATGGGTGATTAAAGACGCGTAACAAACTGTTGGCTGTACCGTGCCATATTGCTGATATAATAGATAGTATATTATAAAAATATTGCACGCGAGCAAATTTGAACCGTGGCCCATCGGCGAGTTCGTGGGCCAACTAAAGGAGAGCGAACGATGGCGACGATAACACGATTGTATGGGTGGGACTGCGGGAACACAATGATTCCTGCGGCAGATGGTTCTTTAGTAATAACCTCAACGTACAAGAAAACAGGTGGCTATGCTGTTAGGGATAATGCCGCAACCGCAAGAATGCCCGCTGGGGGAGTTGCAAATCCAAGTGCGTCCTTTTGGGTTTATCCTAGAGATCCATGGAGTTACAGTGCATCTATATGGGGAGTTAGATTCGATCTGTCCACTGGAGAAAACATTGCATTGCGTTGGGATAGTACCAACAAGACATTTGATGCATACGTAGATGGCGTGAAGGTTGCTGACGGAACCATTATTGTGCCCAGCAATGATTGGTTCCATGTTCAATTCTACGTTGTAATAGCAGACGCCGGAAGCATTCAGGTTAAGATTGACGGGAAACTAAGCATTGATTATTCTGGCGATACACAACCCGGGGCGGCTGCTGTAGCAAACTATTTCACCATCTATAACAACGTATCTTCATATGTCTACTATGACGATCTCGCTATCGGCTACGGCGGTTTCCTTGGCGACATCCGCTGCATCGACATACGACCAAGCGCCGACACCGCACAGGACGACTGGACTCCTTCGGCTGGCGACAACTACAGCACGATTGACGAAACGCCACCATCTGACGCCGACTACAACGAAACCAACGTGGACGCACAGGCCGACGAGCTTGCACTTGGCGACTTTGACGGGGTGACGTACAACCCAGTCGCCGTGACCGCCTGGGTACGGGCGCAGATGCTTGCGGCCACCGGCGACTCGATCAAGGTGGGCATTGACAGCGGCGGCACCGACGATGTGACGGAGCACGCACTGAGCACGACCTGGCAGTATTACTTCCACACAGCCGATTTGAACCCGGCTGATGCGGCTGAGTGGGAAGATGCTGACATCGACGCATTGCTACTGCGATACGAGAGCGTGATCGCGTAAGGAGGCACTGAATGGCAACGATACTACGGGGTTATGGATGGGAATGCGGGCAGACGATGTTTTCGTCTGGTATGTCTTCAAGAACTACTGTAACAACCAGTTATAAGAAAACCGGGACTTACTCGCTAGGTCTAGGTGATCTATATGGCGAAGGGTATTTTGATGTCAAATTAGATTCTTCACTGTCTCGCGTCTCAATTTCTGCATGGATTTATCTTCGTGATACGTACAATCACACAGATTATACAAACCGAAGAACAGGATTCCAGTTCTACACCGAGAGTGGAGAATACATCTATTTCAGATGGAATGGGACAACACATACCTTTGACCTTTTACTTAATAGTGCGACAGTAATAACTGAACCAGGAACTATCACCATCACCGAGAACACATGGTTCCACGTGCAAATCGATCTGCTTATTGATACCGTTGGAACTGCTCAAGTGAAATTGAATGGACATCTTAGTTTGAATTACAGCGGTGATACACAACCCGGAACCAGCAATCTTTGCTCGTCTATTCGCACATCTTTTGGCGCCGGTGGTGTATATGACACAGATTATATGGATGACTTCGTTATTGGCACCAATGGTTTCCTCGGTGACCTGCGTTGCCCCGATATCCGGCCTACCGCCGACACCGCACAAGACGATTGGACGCCGAGTGCCGGTGACAACTACAGTACTGTTGATGAAATTAGTACGACGCCCGCAACCATCGACGCCGACTACAACAAAGCCGGGCTTGACGGTGATGCCGACGAACTCGCGCTTGGTGACTTCGACGGTGCAACTTATGTGCCGGTAGCGGTCACGGCCTGGTGCCGCGCACAACAGTTAGCGGCGAACGGCGATTCCATCAAGATCGGCATTGACAGTGGCGGCACAGATGATGTGACCGAGTGGCCGCTGTCGAACACAATGGAGTATTACTTTCACACGGCAGACCAGAACCCTGCCGACGCAGCCGAGTGGGAAGATGCGGACATAGATGCATTGCTGGTGCGCTACGAAGCGGTCATTGTGTAGAGGCGATCTACTATGGCCGATGAACAGCGTGTATCGCAAGGTGGAGTAACAGTAGGAAGTACGCTTGTCAATGCAACGGAGCGCGTATCGCAAGCTGGCGTCACGATCGGCGCAACGCTGATTGACAAGATCAAGATCTCACAAGTTGGCATCACGGTGCCGAGCACGAGCGAGCGCGCGTTAAGTGTTTCGCAGGCTGGTGTGACGGTTATTTCTTATGTTATACCAGATCCACCAACAAATCTTGCTGCCACTGGTATTTCATCAACGTCAATAGGACTCACATGGACCAACAATGTTATGGACCGCACTGCGTTGCGTATAGAGCGCAGTTTAGATGATATTACATATGTTGAAGCCACAACAATCGGACCAGACGAAACTAGCCATTTAGACACACCACTGTTACCAGGAACAATATACTATTACAAAATCGCCGCAGTTATCAATACTGTAATCGGTCCTTTCTCCGCGTCTGTTAGCGCAGAAACAAAAGTGGACGCTACCGGCGATATTCATGTAATTATGACAACACTACGTAGACGCCATGGCCGATGAGCAACAAGTTTCACAAGGTGGCGTAACAGTTGGTGCAGAACTTGTAGATCAAACTGAACAAGTATCACAAGGTGGCATCACTGTTGGTGCCGAGCTTGTCGAACAGTCGGAACAAGTATCACAAGGTGGAGTTACAGTAGGAGCACGCCTTGCGTGGCTAACACAAATCTCGCAAGTTGGCGTAACGGTTCCAAGCGAACTTATCGCACAAGAATTACAAGTTAGTCAAGTTGGTATAACGGTTCCTAGTACATTAACAGTTGTACAAGAGCTACAAGTTTCACAGGTTGGTGTCACTGTTATTTCTTGCGTTCCACCAGACGCTCCGTCAAGTCTGTCAGGTTCTGTTTCTGGAAACGATATCATATTATCATGGATTGACAACGCGACGGATGAGATAGATTACAGTGTAGAACGAAGCACAGACGGTATAGCCTATACAGTTATAGCAACGCTAGTTGCAGATAGTACCACATATACAGACGTTGGTTTAATCGGTGGGATCACCTATTACTACCGCGTTCGTGCAAACGCATCTTTGTGTGGTAGTAGTTACAGCAATGTTATTTCCGTTGAAATATTAGAATTTGTTGAACCCTATTGTTCTACAACCGCAATTTATCAACTCATATTATATGACGTTGATGGGACAATGCTGGCAATTATCGACGATTATCGCAGTTTGCAGTTTGGACACACGCTCAATGAGGCTGGATTCTTCACGTTGCAATTGAGTTATTACGATGCGAAGAGACCGTTGTTTGTCAAAAACGCGATCTTGGAAGTAAGACGTAAGATACCAGGATATCTTGATTGGTATCGTGAATTTATCGGTCATTGCGAGGATTTCTCGTCGGCGTTTTTTAGTAACGGCAATACGCAATTCACGATTGTTGGCAGAGGATTCAATGGATTGCTTGGTCGCGTAATTATTGGTTATGAAGAAGGATCGGCACAAGCCAAAAAAGACGATGCCGCCGAATCGGTGATGAAAGAATACGTCACCGAAAATCGCGGATTGCTTGCCACCACCGCAAACGGTCGCGAGGCCGACACGCGAATGTTAACGTTCTCCGTTGAGGGTGATACCGGTCTTGGCGACACATGGAGCGGCGAGCGTGCTGGCAAGAACTTACTGGAAACATTGCAAGACATTGCTAATTTTGCAAATATCGATTATAATGTAGTTGTGCATCCGACAAATGGCATCGGTTACTATTTGTTTGAAACATACGAAAATCAATTGGGACTTGACCGCACAACAGACGGATTAGATTCGTTGACAGGCTTGAACGCGGCTGGAAATGTACCACATGTATTTTCAATGGAAATGGGAAACGTTGAGGAAGCACGTATTTCTGAAAAACACAAAGGCGAGATCAATCGCTGTTTTATTTTTGGACAAGATCAAACAACAGGCCTTGGTGTTATTCGTTATCGTGAAAACACCACAGCGATCAATGGTGAGGCAATCAACGTTCGCGAGGCGATGCGTGGCGGTGCTAGCCAAGCCGACAATGCAGAGATGGACGCGCTGGCTGATGAATATCTTCAAGAAAATCAAGCGATTGAATCGTTTGAATTCAAACCATTCGATACACCGTCATCACTGTACGGACTGCACTACACGTTTGGCGATCGCGTGACGGTAAAGATCGGCGATATTGAGCGCAACAAACGACTGGTGCGTGTGGCGATCACGGTGAGTGGCAGCGAAGGTAGCGAAAGCAATAAAGAGTTCGAGTTTAAGGACGTTCCGTGATGGACGAATCGTTTAAGGATCTACTCGAAGGAATGCGGCGCAATTTCAAAGATCTGTTTCGCCGTGTTGCACAGCTAGAAATGGCTGGTGTTAAAAACCAACATTACAAAGGTGTTTCTACTGTAGATTTCACAACAGTGACACTTCCATCAAACGGTGATTATGGATACCAAAGTGCAGATTTTGAAATACAGATAAATTGTAACGGAACCATACGTTCCATTACAACAAACGCTTTATAAATATATATCAGTTGATGTTTTTAGAGCAACAAAGCGGAGATATCTCAATGATTCTATTCGAAGCGAAGTTTAACGACACATCATCTTATCATCATAAATGCCGTTTGTTTCCAGCAAACGGCTCCGCTGCATACGACATTGCAGTTGGCAACATCTTTGTGCCCGGCGAATTTGACTACCTCGCATTCAAGCATGGTTTACCAGTGACACATAACCCACAGAACACCGTTGGCTGGTCGCAACCAGAAGGCCACCACGAATCAATCGCGCAATACCCCGATCGCGTTGACGAAGGATTCGCGGCATGGATGGCGTTCGGTTTCTACCGCATCATCGATCTCGCGCTTGTCAAACGCCTTGTCGTTCCGAGTAAAGGCAAGCTGATCATTCGCTGTCACGTTCATGCATGGTCGTCACGCGACGACGATCCGCGCACCAGTGAAGGCGTTGGTGACAACGCGTTTGACGTACCGGCAGGAACGCCAGGTCTTACCGACGACCAGCGCAACATTACGTTCTGGTGTGGCGCAACCAACAACAGCAATCCGTTTAATAGCACGCTCGGCGAGGGTCACCACATCTATAACAAATATGGTGAGATTAACCTTACGCTTCCTGTTACGGCTGGCGAACTTGACGTATTCGTGCGCGCGCAAGCCTTATGGGAATTCAAGCACAACAACGTCTACTTTGACGCGTTTATCATTGAGTTCATACCAGACGAGATCGAACCAGAACCGTGTATATGTTACGGAATACCACGCGAACAATACAAACGCAGTTTGCTGTTATTGCATCCGACCGCAGACGACACATGGATTCAAGCGATTCTTGCCAGTGGCGCATGGAAAGAGCGACGCATTACCATCAGCGGTAGTGCCGACGATGGTGGTATTGGCGACCTCGAAGACAAAGAGGTGCTTGCGGTACGACCTGGTGACTGGAATGGCGATCTTGCCGCGTTCTACACACAATATTATCCTGGTACAAAGTACGTACCGATCGATGTTGAAACGCCTGAACAACTAACTGAATGGCTAGAGAAATGGCTTGGTGGAGAAAACCCTACGCCGCCGCCGAATGGCGGTTCCCACTCATCTTTGGCAGCGGGTCTTCATCTTAACACTGGCGACAGTGGCGCAAGCGATTATTACAAACGCCTACGCGTCGATCTTGGTGACAGAATCGCGCCTACCGTTAAAGCGTACGGCACGCCGAGTACCATGGCAACGCTCAAGTTGTTCAAAGACATTGATTCGCGCATTCTCACTGTCGGTCGATTAAGTCAAGGTCTTAACGGTGAAGACGTTGAAGGTGTCAATCTTGACGGCGACCTTTTACAAGAAGCACAACGCATTATGACAATCTCAATGCAAGCATGGAGCGCACACCGTGCCTATGTCGATGTATGGGAGATCATCAATGAACAAGATCCTGTCGGTGTTGACGGACACCGACGTATGGCACAGTTCTTCATGCATTGTATGGATATTGCGAACGCCAACGGCTACAAAATCGCACTGTTTTCCTACTCGCTTGGTGTTCCTGAATACGACGAAATCATGGCGATCGGTGCAACTGGTTGTCTTGCACAGGCAAAGCGCGACGGTCATTACTTGGCACTCCATGAATACGCCGATCCACTCGATCAATGGTACGGCACCGCAATTCCTGGTGCTCCACAAAACGACGAACGTGGCCCACTGGCGTTCCGCTATCGTTTCTGGGAAGACGCGGCTGGCGGCAAAGACGCCATGCCAAACACAATCATCACCGAAATGAATGTCAATCGCGACATCCGTACGTTAACCGCCGCTGAATGGGACACACAAATTCGCTGGTACATGACCGAGGCGTCGAAAGACGCTTACATCAAAGGTGTCCATTTGTTTGGATGGGGATCATTAGGTGGTGCATGGGAATCCTTTGACATTCAACGCGCTGGTTTTGCCGAAACGTGGTACAAACAAGTGCTTGATCTTACGCAAGACGACATTGTTATTCCACCAGAACCGCCAACGTACAACGTGATTCCGTTTTCGCAACGCGATCCGTTATGGGCCGACGATCGTCTTGGCGCATCAATCTACACCATCGGAAGCGCTGGTTGTGCAATGGTCAGCGCAACCATGAACGCAACGATTGCAGATCCAACACTAACGCCAAAGATCGTCAATGCGTGGTTAAGTGCCAACAACGGTTACACACCAGACGGGTTGTTATACTGGAAACGCGTTGCTGATTTCGTTGACGGCATGGAATTCAACGAATACATCAAGTGGTCTACTGGTGTTCAAGACGATCTCTCGATTGTTCTTGACGCACTCGAAAAAGGACCATGCGTCTTACAGGTTGATTTTTATCCTGGTGGCGCACTAAACACACACTTTATCTTTGCGCTATACGCACAAGACAACGATATCTACATGATCGATCCGTGGACCGGTGAATACGGCTGGCTTCTCGAAAAGTACGGCACACCAGATAGCACACTCAACAACGCAATCTTTGCGATGGCGCGTTATACCATCACCGTACCACCACAAGAACCAACATTGCTCGGATTCAATGATCATCCTGACGAAACCGGTACAGCCGCGTCATGGATGATCGCAAACAACTTAAAAGGACTGATCGTGCGTCCGTTGTTTATCGGCGGTGCTGGAAGCGCTCTTGATTTTACACTCGAAGAAGAAAACGGTCTACGTATCATCATCAACTTGCGCTATTCATGGAGCACCGACGAAGGCGGCGCTGGCACCATGCCAGTTCCATACTCAACGGCATGGTACGATTTTATCGACGCGTGCGTCCTCACCATCAATCAAAGTCGTGGCGTATGGGGCTTTGAAATCTGCAACGAAATGAACAATCCGCGCGAATGGCCGTCTGGTAACGCGATCAACGCTTCAAATGTTGTCGCTCTCTACAATGCGATTCGATTGCGTGTTGTCGAAGGAAAACGCATGGCACCAGGTGCATTAGATCCATTCAATGCACAAGCCGGTGATCCACGCGCATGGCTTTCAACGATCTACACTAACATTAGCGGTGCCGATTTTGTTACCGCGCATGGATACATTCGCGGTCCACAGCCAGAACTCGTCAACAGTACCGCCATGTTCACAGACGAACCGTTGCGCTGGCAATACCTCAACTACTATCGTTGCGTTAACGCGTTGCTCGAATCGTTGCCGTCACACTATTACAATCATCCCGTTTACATCACCGAATTCAATCACCTCTACAAAACTATTGAAGGTGACTGGGGCTGGATCTTCGATTCACGCGCCTCGTCTGTCATCGATTCCGCATACGCACAAGCACAAGCGCAACGCTACGCAGGTCTTGCACTCTATCGTTGGAGTGGCGACGCATGGCAAGTCAGTAAGAATCCTTACGTTCTCGACGCGGTGTACAACCTCACCAGATAACTGTAGAGCGCCGGTGAGTGGTAGCAAGCATTGAGCAAACAACAACAAGAAACCGATGACCATTACGATCATCGGTTCTCGTTTGCTACACCATCATCAGAACTTCTTGTTATGCTACCACTCACCCGGCGTTCTACAGTTATGAACACAGTATACCACGCGATTTGATTTTTGTCAAGTATAGTGATGGTAAGCGTTGCTGGCAGAGCCTGTAACTGCCATTGCGTTTTGATTCCCGCTCCAAGTGCAAACTGCGCATTCAATTACGGTTCCAGTTCCGTTACTGGCTTGGAGTGCTTTTGATTAACGCTTACCATCACCGCTATCACCGTTGCGCCGTCAAGTCGCCAACTGGCAACCAACCTCTCCACCGATCGTCTGCGTTTTTGGCGTGCACACCGCTAACGCGCCCCCCCGTCACAAACGCAACAGTGATTTAATCGTTTGGCAACAGTCGTTTGATTTCGTCGCGAATCCAGTGCGGTATTGAGTACGGCAATATGATGCTGAATGTGTCCTCATCGATCTTGCCAACGAAACTTTCAAGTTCGTCTGGTTCGTGTGCGCACAACACGACCGCTGCGCCGAGTAATGCGAGTGCTTGCAGTTTATGATTTGATAGTTTGTATCTGTCGTTACCAGGAAACGTGCACAGGCATCCGAAATCGTCCTCGTCTTTTGTGATTTCAGCGAACGAGATTACGAATGTTTCGATCCCGTTTGCGTTGATCACTTCGTACGATCGTTCGCTTATTATGCTTCCTTTCTGTTGTCTCTATATTACAACGAAATGCGTGGTTTGTCAATAGGCAAATGTGTGTTTTGAAGAAAGTGCGTCGGACAACGTTTGATTAGAACGTTGTCCTCACAGAGAAAGGAGTGGCGGGGATACCACATTTATAGTATAGCATCATTTTTGAGTCATTCTATCCAGCCGTACCAGCGCAAGATTTGATCGATATCGGTGGCAACGTTGATCGGCACGTTGGTGCGAAACCAACTTTTGACGTCTTGCAAAAACGCTGTTTCTTGTTCGGTGAATGAGGCGTCGTCGTCGGTTTTGATCTCCCACATCGTCAGTTCGACGCGATCGTTCTTGCGATTCTTGCCGAGCACCAGTAGGTCGAGTGGATGGAATTCGTTGCCGTTGGAGTTCTTTTGTGGTGAATCGTTGGCGGTGCGATAGGTCCAGAAACCGAGTTCGTGTAGATAGTGTTCGATTTCATTTTGGTTTTCGTCAGGATGTGTGTGTCGTGGTTTCATCTTTGGCAATCCTTATTCCCGCTTCACAGACGCGGCGTATTTGTTGGTTGTCGATGTGCTGGCGAGTCATTTTATTGAGTGCGTAGTTGCATAGATCGAGTATGTGGCGTTTCCAGTAATGTCCTTTCCGCGTGTCGGCACGCGCGATGAGCATGCATTCGTCTTGACTGACAACACCGGCGTCGATGAGTTTGTTGGCGATGATATTGAAAATCGTTTTGTTCTTGTTAGTCATTGTAGTAGTTCTCGATGTCGGCTATGCTGGTGCCGTACGGCAATACCGTGACGAGTTCGCCGCGCAGTTTGTCGTACACCACTAGCAGATCAATGCCAGACTCATCGTAATGTACTTTCGGCACTTGCTTTCCTTCGAGATACGCCGCGTCGATGTGCACTTTGTGTACTGTGCGTGTGTTTGATTGAATCATAACGCATTCGGATTGTTTGCGTTTGACTTGATCAAGAAGATCAAAATAGCCAAAGCGATTAATGTGGATACCGTAACGCTCCCACAAACGACGTTTGAAATGTGCACGCTCACTCTGTGCTTTGTTTTTTATTTTCTGTGCCATGGTGCGCTCCTGTTCTTAAGAATTCCAACAATTCGTCTTTTGTGATTTCGGTATTGTCCAGATAAATCGCGCCGTCGTCTGGATTTGTGTTTTCAAAAACGATCAGGTGATGGCCGCGATAGGTTGTGATGTTCCAACCGTTGCGGGTTAAACATAATCGCGGTGACGCACTGCGTAACATTTGAAAGATGATGCCTTGTGTTTCCTTTTGCGATTGCGATTGTGGCGCACCGTGCGTTTTTTCTTCTAAGGTCATGAACCAGTTTTCAGCGTAATTGTGCCATACGTAATCGATATCATGGATTGATACTTGAAAATCGGTGTTACGTAACCACGCTGAAAACGGGGTGCCCGTACTACTCGGCACCCCGCAATTCGGACAGATTAGATCGGTGCCGCAGGTGTTACATGTTTTGTTGTAACGCGCGCGACTACGGCTCATTCGGAATTTCAGGAATGTCGTCAAAACTGTCAAATTCAAACGATGATGACGCCTGATCTTGAGGACGCTGTTCGTTTGAGGTGATCCAGTTAAAGTCTAACATTGCTATGGTTTGATCGTTCGATTTAGATCCACCGTTGCTGAGTGGTGGCAATAAACGACCCGTTGTAAACAGCTTGTCGCCAACCTTGATTTTGTCAAGAGCGAGTTTGGCGTTCTTGCCGTAACATAGGACGTTGAACCACCACGTTTCTGTTTCGCCGAACTCCTTGGTGCCAAAACGAAACTTAACGTAATCGACACTCTTGCCGTGTTTTGCCTCTGGTTCAGTACCAACGAGGCCAGTCATTGTAATGATTCTACTCATTGCGTGATCGCTTTCTGCGGATGAATGGTCGCGAATCTTGCGTGGCGTCGATCATAAACGGCATTTGCGCTTTTAGATATTCAAGTTCGAGAGCGTTGAGTTCTATGCTGTCGGCAACCGCGATCTCCCATGCTTTCTTGTCGATCTTGGTGCTTGGCTTCGGCTCGGTCATTCCAAACGTGGCGACCTCGCATTCCCCCCACACCTGATTGTTCTCAACAAGATTGCGTTCGAGGTGTTCGTAAATCGCGTCCTTGTGGTGTTCTAGTTCGTTGATCTGTTCGCAAATCATCAGATACAGTTTGGCAAGATCGCCGTTATCGTTCTTTGCCTGTTCGATCGCCGTGGTGAAGTCGTGTGTTTTACTCATTGGACATCGCCACTACAAGATCGAGAATGTGACGCGCATAACGCATTCTTTCTGCATATTCTTTGTCTTCTGCAAGCAATCTTTGTTTTATCAACGCTTTGTCGTGCTCAATTTGACTGCGCTCAATCTTCTCGTGCTGTTCGCAAATGTCTTTCAATGCTTTGCGCAACGCGTTCGAGTAACCGAAATGGCGATCAAAGGTGTCTCCTGGCATACAGCGCATCATGCCAACACCGACAAGATGACCAAGTCTGATCGCGACGTATGAAATTGGCTCCTCGATAATCAGCGAAACAAACTCACCGTTGTCCACAAAGTCTTCCAGCAACGCATCAACCTTTTTGTTCATCAGAAAATCCCCTTTCTCTGTTACGTCTATTGTACAAACATTAGCGTGATTTGTCAACTCTCTTTGGTGTAATCGATCCGTCTTTGTGCACCACGTACGTGCCTGGTTTGAACCAACGTGTTTGTCCGTATGCGTTGCGTACCAGGATGTCACCGCACGGATGTTGACAGATCAGATAGTATTTCACGTCATCGTTTGATCTGCATCGGCATCAAGACATAATCAAAGCTGTCTACACCAGCCATAAAGATTGCTTCCTCTGGTTTTCCGATTTGCAAGATTGCGTTGCCTCTGTTCGCTAGTGTTGCGAAGTCAGATAGCATTTTGAAGTTCGCTGCAACGTGCGCGTCACCGTCCATTTGTGCATCTAGTACGATTTCAGCGGCACCCTTGTCATGTGAATCGCTGGAGATTGCGATTTGATCACCAAATGCGTTGATCAATACGTAGTTGTCCATGCCAACAAAGATGCCCGCGCGTTTCAGTGCCGACGACAGGTCTGCACCGTTCACGGTGATTGTTGTGTAATTCTCTTTTGGTCGCGAGAAGAATGATTGCACATTTGGATACTTGCCGTCTAACAGTTGTGAGGTGAAGATACCGTCTTCGGTTCTGAATGCGATCACGCTGTCGCTTACCGCAAGTTCGAGTGGTGCGGTCAACGCTTTAGCGATCGCTTGTACGCTTGATTTTGGCACCGTGACCTCAAATGGCGTCGCGTATTCGGCGTCGATGGTGTAGCGTGCGGCGCGAATTCCGTCTGTGCCGAATACATAGATCTTGCCATCGACGTTCGCCGCAATGTGTACGCCAGTCAAGATAACCGCACTGTGCTTTTCATTGACAGCTTCGGCGCACAGGTCGAGCGCGGTAATAATCGCTGGATCAATCGCTTGGAAGTCCTCTGGATACATACCGACCACAAATTCGTCGCCGTCAAGCGCGTTAATCCTGGCGGTGTGCTGTTTCGTCTTGATGATCAGCTTGTTGTCTTTTGCGGTTAGCGACACCTCTGGTTCGACAATCGCGGCGATGTCTGCGGAGAACGTCTTGGCATGTACCGTCAAATACATTGCGTCATCACACGGTGCGTGCGTGTCGAGAATGCACATGCCTTCGTAATTGAACGCAGCGATTTTGAGCGTGCCGCCACGACCGTCAAGTAAGAAGTGTTCGTAGACTGGAATCGTTGATTTGGCGGTCACGAACGGTAGTGCGCGTTTTGTGGCCAGTTGTAAAGCGGATGTGTCGTAGTGCATTTTACTCTCCTGTTATTGATATTCGTAGCGTTTGAGTGTGGGGGGATCGCGCATCTCGACTTCGATGGCGTGTCCGATGGTGTTCCAACGTACGGCGGTTTCGTAATCGACTTCAACAATGATGTTATTGCGTACCATCCATGCGTAGGATGAATCGTGTGGATTGTTGTTGTGCGTGCCTAAACGTTTGGAAGCACAGTCAACGATTAGAAACGATTCCCATTCTTGTGTGCCAACAGGCCGTAATAGAACGACGGTGCCGATGTCGGTGCATTCTTGTGTCGCGACGTAACCGTCAACAGTTGGTAATTGTTGTGGAAGACTGTAAGCGACGGGTCGCGTTTGGCGCACGTTAATCGTCCTCTGCATCACATTCGGGCCGTATTGTGATGCCAGACCAACGATTATCGCTGTCGTCGCGATTGCGGTCGAGAAGATAGACAAGTGCCATTTCTCCTATGTCTGTGATTGCCAGCGGATTCGTGTCTACGAGTCCGCGTGCTTTAAGATCTGATATGTGATAGCCAACACATGCGTTTGATACGTTTAACACTTTGGCCATCACCTTATAACGTACGTCGTTGTGCTGCATAATGTAGAGTAGAATCTGTGCTTTGGTTTCTTCCTCTTCGGTCATGCCAAGGCGACCGCGATACAGTGCGAATTCTGGTGCGCTGTATTGTTCGTCTTCACTAAATACAAAGTTGTCTTTGACGCGCCAGTATTTACCAAAACATGTAAAGACGTAACGATCGGGAAGCATTTTCAAGTGTAACCAAGTAATGAAATCAGAGAAATCGAACTCCGATCCGCAGGGGAAATCGGGTGAATCGGAATCGATCGTTTCAACAATCATCACAATAACAGTGTCGGATAACGCGCCTGTCTAAGAATTTCATCGATGAAATATTTCCATTCGACAAGTTTGTGATTGCGCCGCTGTTTGATGATCATGCGCAACGTCGGCAACGATATCATCAATGCGCGTTCTTGCAGGTACGCATTTGGCAAATAGCGGTTGACAACCTCAAACTTCTTTTGTGCGATATTTTTGTTTAACCACGCAATGTACTCAGGAAATATTGTACCTTGAAAATCGGCTTCTGTCAAGATGCGATTCGGTCCTAATCCGTACATCGTTGATGCGCTGGCTTGCGTCTTGCCTACGGTGTAGCGATCCATGTGTTTCCACCAGTATAACGGTGCGTTGACACCGATCCAGAACACTACTTGGCGTAATCCGACGCTGTGCGGAGTACCGTAACTGTGCGCGTCATCAGTGGCGATCAGCTTGACGAATAGTTCATGATCGGATTTGCCGAGTTCGTCACCGATGGTGTCTGATTTGTCGGCGGTGTTGCGACTCAGCCGCGTTGCACGTGCTGCCTCTTCGTATCCCGATTCGCGATAGATTTGGACCCACATTGTAGTTACTTTGCCTCAAATTTGTGACCACAAAACGGACAGTAGTTCATAAAGAAATAGCCGCTTTGATCACGAGAGCCAAGAGCGACCATGTTCTTATCTGAAATGTAACGCACAACGTCACTGTTAAGCGCGTCTAAAATGTCTGCACAACACACGTGCATGTTGTTAACGAATAGTAGATTGCCACCAATCAACGCGATCAGTTCGTTGAGGATTTCTTCGTCGTTCATTCTGGAAGTCCCTTGCTTGTTGTGGGAACGCGTTGGTTATTGTAACGACCAACAGCACTGTATGAAACGGCTGGTGCCGCAACCATTTGTTCGAGTGTCAGTTGTACAAGGCGTTGATTGCGTTTGATTGCGACGGTCCACGGTACACGAATTTCAATTTCGAGTGTGAGCGTGCCGCAGAAGTCGGGATCTACATAACCAGCATGTAGGTGCTCGATACCAAGACGACCGGCACTTGATTTGAGAAACAGTTTGCCAACTGCGTCTGGTGGCATTCTTACAAATTCAAGTGTGTCGAGTAGATAGAATCCACCAGGCTTGAGTTCGAGCACATCAACATCGTATAGTTCAGACCAGCCACCAAGTGTTCTGCTGGCTGCGCGATAGCGACCACTCCATCGCAGATCGAGTGATGCCGGATTGACAGAGATGCCTTCTGATGGTTCGACACCACCGTTTTCGGCCCACTCACGAATAAACGTATCGTTCCAGATCATAGTTTTTCCTCTTTCTCCTTTTCAACTTTTTCAACGAGTCCGATTTCGTAAACAAATCGCGATGGTTGCATAACAAAATCGCGAAAGTAACGCACACCCGATAGATAGACACGTTCTTTAGCGCGTGAAATCAATACAAAGAAGACACAGCGTTCGTCCTCGATGCGTCCTTTGCCGCCAGTCGGTAACACACCGAAGTTCGGCGGGTTTGTCAGCGAGAATGTGTGCGGTAGAAGGCCGCATGGTTGTTTGAGATAGCCGCCACCTTGACCTTCACAAATACCGATGCCGAATACAACGGGACGTTCCTTGCCTTTCAAACGGTGAATCGTGGAGATCACCACGAACTTTGAATGATCGCCGTTCTTGATGTCTTGCGCCGCTTTCTCCATGTCGGAAACGTAAGTGAAGAAATCGTCAGGGTTCTCGAATTGCGACGCGATCTCCATAACGGTGCGCAGATCGTCAAGTTTGCCGTTCTCTGATTCGTCGATACTCAACAGTCCTTCTTCAGCGGCAAGCCATTGCATGTAACAATTGTCAACGATGAAACCGATTGCGCCGCCGATACCGCTTGATTCAAGTGTTGATTGTATCTCTTGTACGAACATTTGCATATCGACAACGCCAGCGCGATAGCGCCAGTTCGCCTCGCGTACGTTGGTGTACGAACCGCGCACGCTGTCAATAAATTCGCGACCGAGATAGCGGTGATTGATGTATTCGTTCTTACGTGATCCGAACGGCGCTTTGAACCACCGCGACGCGATGTTGTACACGCGCTTGAATGCCTCTTCATCGGTTTCGTTGTACGCCAGTTTTGCGTAGGATACTACATCTTGTACGTGCTTGGAAGACCAGAAACAGCCACCGGCGAGATTGACATACTTGATGCCACGGCGTGTTAGTGCGCCCTCAATATAACCGAGTTGCGAGCGTGTACGACTACCGACAAAGAAATCACCGTAATTGAAATCGCCACTGTCAACTAGCGATTGAATCGAGTCGGCAACATGTTCGGCCTCGTCTTGCTGCGTGTCGAACATCTGAAAATCGAACGGCAATCCTTGCGGTGCAGCAAGACGCGCCGTCAAGCGCTTGAAAATGTTTTGCTTGTAAGGACCGCCACGATCTGAATAGTTGTTGGCGATTGATTCCTTTTGCTTGTCAACAATCAATTGCGTTGAGCGATAGTTTGTTTCGATCATAAACGTCAGTAGATCACCGAAATACTCTTCAAGTGAATCAGAAAGCACCTCTGGTTTCGATCCGGCGAACCTATAAAGAAGCTGGTCCACGTCTCCGATCGCTGTAAATGACATTGCTTTACTCCTTTGTCCAGTTTTGATAAACGCGATTATCACCCGGCTCTAGCGACAGTGTAATCAAAACACGTAAAGTTTGCGCGTTTAGATCCTGCGCCTCATCAACGAGTACATGTGAGAACTTTGATTGATACTTATTGCGAAACGCGGCGTCTTTGATCAAACGTTGCTCTACCATGTAAAGCATGTCTGAAAACGTGATGTAGTTATGACTGGCAAGCCAATCATCAAACCGAACGCGTGCATTGTGTACTTTCATTGCGTGGTCTGAAATCATATGGCGCGAGAAATAAGCTAGATCTTCCTCTGGTGTAACGCCAACATGCTTTGCATTGTCGATCCAGTACAACACCTCTTTGTAACCAGGCATCTCGAATGCGTATTGCCATTCGCCGATGATGTTTTGTTTGTAATCACCAGCAATGATCGCGTTCAGTGCGACCTTGACTTCCCAGTCTTTCGGCACGTTGCGCTTGATGCCTTCCCAGCCAAGTATACGATAACACAACGCATGAATCGTGCAGATCTGGCGTGACAATGCGCTATCAGCAACTTCAGGCAAGCGTTTACTAATACGTTCGTATCCCTCATCAGCCATTGCTTTTGTGAATGTAACGTAGACGATCTTTTCAGGACGAACACCGTGTTCGATCAGGTAAACGATACGTTCGATCGTTGATGCGGTTTTACCGGCACCTGGCCCAGCCATTACACGAATGTTCGCGTCAACAGGTGCGTTGATGTAGGCAAGTTGCTGATCGTTGAACACAATCTTCTTTGGTGGTTCGCTCTCGATAACAGGTTCGTCCTCTTCAAAATCGAACTCTGTGTCGTCCATCGCGTCAAGTACGTCGGTGATATCGTCAACGACAGGTTCGACGGCTTGTGCTGGTGTTTGTGGCTTGTTTTTGAGAATGAACTTACAGTGTGGATAGTTGGAACAGCCCATGAACTTGCTGTATTTGCCGTCGCGTTCGACTAATACGCCGTTACATTGTGGACAATTTTGCATTTCCAATCCTTTCGTATACAACATGCGAATCTTTTCGACCATACGTTCTTGCCAACCTGTCGTGCGTTGCGTCCATGCATCGATTTTCTTGGCCAACGGCTTGCCTGTGGCGGTGTTGATCAGCGTCAAGCGAATCGAATCTTCACCAACATCGGCTGAAATGTCATCGTGGCGCACGCTGGAACGCACCAAGATACCAACATGGCGATCGGGCACACGTACAAGATACGTGTGTTCACCAAATTCGAATTCGCGGTATTCCCACAAGGGTTCGCCAGTGGTTTTGTCCACTGGCAACGCGCTCTCAAACTCCTCTTTGGTGAATTGTTCGATCATTTTACATATACTCCGTACAATTTACTGGTGTGATTGTCGAAATTGTACAGCGTGAATGGCGTTCCACCAAGATTGCTCAGGTTTTTTGCGTCTTCAAGCGTCTGGCACCAGCGTACGGTGTAGCCGTTCTCACGCGCGGCGACCATAACTGCGGCCATGGCGTGATAAGTGAGCGTTTTGAACGCAAAGTGCGGTTTTACAAGCCCGCTGTTGGTCTGAATGTTGAGTTCGGCGGTAAATGCTGGCGTGCGGCGCAAGATTACACGGTAAATCTTGGCGTTTGAGCCTGGCACCAACACACTTTGTGCACGCTTCTGATGATCGCGCTGTATAACACTGGCAAACCGTTGTGCTGATCGTGCTTTTTGTACCTGCTTGGTCAAATTAGACATTGTAATCTCCTCTCTGTGTGGTGATTGCTCTTAGTATAGCATAATACGTGTTTCCTGTCAAGAGGGAAAACGGTGCGTGATACAAACTCGTTACCACGCACCGTTTTTGTTATACAGAATCGTCGCGTACGCTACTTGCAAGTCGTTCGATGTTGTCCGCTAGTTCAGCAAGCGTCTGTTTGGTGGCCATGTCAGTACGTACCAGGCGTAACAGATGTGTGTGTGCAGACTTTACATCATGAAATAGACCTAACGTGACGAGCGCGGCGATCTCCAAGTAGTTTGAAAGATTGCCACCGCCACGTCCGCTCTCGATTCCGTGATTGGCAAGGTCAACAATGACATCTTGTGGCAGTGTGATCGTCAGCGATTGTAGATCGATGTCATCTTTTGCCTTGCGGCGTATGTTGGTGTACATTCTAGGCATTGCATACCACCTAGTCGTAACGCCAAACGCACTCGTCAGACTCCCTAACGTACCACAGTGAATTTACGTTCTCAACAAGCGTGCCATTGTCAATATCAGCACGCCAGAAAACCATGTATTCTTCGTAATCGCGGTCTTCCACTGTATTACTCCTGTGTATTCAGCAATTCAAGCACTTGTTTGATGGTGATACCGAGTTCTTTCGAGATTTCGGCGAGTGATTTGCCTTCCTCTTTCAGTTCTACAGCACGTTCTTGATTCTCAGCGACCGCCATTAGCAATTCTTCCTCTTCGCGCTGGCGTTCTTGCTTGATCGCATAGAGCCATGACAAACGCTGGTCTTCGGTGAGTGTGCCCTGCACAATGGAGTTCTCGAAATCGTCAGGAATCTCGTACGGAAACGGCTGGCGCAGTCCAAACGGATTGTCGTAATAGCGATTGATCGAATCCCACAGTGATTGTTCGCCAGCTTGCGGTGTAATCTTCGTCGGTAGAATCTGTACAGTGCGCAAGCGCTTTGCTTCAGCGTCATAGACCTTGCGATCGAAGTTCTTAAGCACTAGACCGATTGGTACACCACCAGCGGGATTGTGACGCAGCCACAATCGCAAATTGCACACACGATCGACCGCTTTTGTTACGGCGGGCACCTCTTTGCCTGTAGGTGCGTTGTTAAGATACTGATTCTTGAGGTGCGACACGAGAATTACCAGTGGTGCCTTGCGTTGTATCTTGGCAATCAGTTCGGCCTCGTAAAAACGCGCCTCTTTGTACTCCTCGCCTTTACGAATCTTGCCCATCGCGGCCCATTGATCGTCGTCACGAAAACGTTGCGGATATGCCGCGACAAAATCGTACGTTGTCGATGCGAATTCAGTCCATGTGTCCCACACCAGCACGTCGAATTCGTTTTCCTTGATCTCGTCAATGAGTTTTAGTACGTCTTCGTGAAACTTCAACGCTTTCTTGCCTTCACTCATACGAATCAAATCGACATAGCGACCGAATTCGATACCGTCAGTCTTCAATTGCTCGACAGTTGAACGTCCTTTGAGATCGTTGTCGATAAACAACATACGCGACGGATCGCCACTTTCAAGACCGAACGATGTTTTGCCGGTTCCGTGTTCACCCGTTACCAAAACGACACCAGTGAATCGATTCATGCTTTGTCACCCCCTGTTTGTAATGCAAGTTCAAAATCATCAGGTATTCCAAGCCAGTTACGCACGTTTTGTACCGATTTCTTTCCCCACCCCGACACATCTTTCATCATCTTAAACGAACACGCATATTGCAACGCGTTCCACAGCGACGCGTTTGTACCAAGTTCGCCTTCGATGCGTTCTTTCAACGCGTTCGCACGATCTGGACCGATGCCAGGAAACGTCACGATTGTTTTGCGCCAATCGCGTACCTCGATTGGCACTTGTAATACATCGTCAATGTCTGGCATGTCAGGGGGATAATAGATATCAGGATACACGAACTTTGCGTCGGCATGTTTGTAGCTTTCAAGTTGCTTTTCGAGTAATTTCAACCACTCCAAGATCATATCGTCAGACGCCAAATTAACGACGGTGCCACCGCGATTGCACCATGCAGTAAGCGCCATCACAAACGGCATGTAACCAAGACCCGTCACCTTGCCATTCAATGTGACCTTACCGTCTTTCTCACCAAACACACCAGTATACAGCAACATGCGCTGTGATCGATACGGAATCGCGCGGTCCATGCGTGCCAGTGATTCATCAAGGCGCGGTCCTTGTATCGAATCAACGAGATCGCTACCTGACTTGCGCTGTACAACAATTGCGCCGCGATACAAGTACTCAAACAGCACGCTGTCCATATCTTCTTCCAGTGATTTCATGCGTACGATCTCACTGATCGGTGTGTTCAATGCCTTGGCAATCTGTGCCGCCGTCATGTTCTTCTTTGACATCAGAATCGCTTTGTGTGTCACCGACAGTTCTGGAATCACCACCAGATCACCGCCTGTTTCGCGCTCGATACGGTTCCACATATATCCGTATTCGACTACGTTGTCAGGAAGATTGCTGGTCGATCGCGATTCGGTTGCGTCGTAGAAAATCATGGATTCCTTTATCTTGACGTGATGGCGAGGTGCCTTGAGAACACCTCGCCATCACGATTTGACTAGTCGGTCGGTTGCAAAGAGTCGATGTGCTGATCAATCTGTTCAACAACCATTTCGAGCACGCCCATCTGACACCTGATATCGTCGTTACACGAACGCGCAATTGCGTCGAACAACAGCTTTACAGGCATCGACATCAGTTCGTAGACTTCCTCGAAGTCCATGACGCGCCTACTTTACTTTGGTGACGGAAAGCACCGAAACGTCGAGTTCCTTAGCGATCGCTAGGTTTGACATACCACCGCTGCGCAGTTCGCGTACCGTGTCGGCAAACTCGTCAAATGTGGAGAAACCCTTTGGTGCCGCCTCAACGGGTTCTGCTGCACCGTCAGGTGCCTTGCCAAAACGCGCGGTGATTGCCGCGACGCACTCTTCACGCGTTTCGAAAACGTTGCGCAACTCAGGCGTGCGATAGATCTTGTCGGTGACCGGCTGGTTCTTGCGCGGCTCCTGTGCGACATCAGCGATCTCGACATACTTGCCAGCGATCCCAGCCATTGCCGCCTTGAACAGCTTGTTAAGTGCCTCTTCGCGCGCCTTGCCTTTCAACGCTGGATCAATTTGCTCTTCGAGCTTGTAGAAATCAATGATCGACTTGCGCCAGTGCTTGAACCAGTCGTTTGAGTTGACACCAACACGCCGTTCGTAATTGAATTCTAGCGTCGGATTGAACTCCTGCACATTGAGACGAATAGGAATCTCAACCGCCTTGCCACGCTCAGGCAACTCGAAAAATCGCTCGCGCGTAATCTCGGTTACGGACCCCTTGTCGAATTCTACGAAACGCGGGGTGCCATAGGTGAGCATACCGAAGTTCGAATACGATTGCATCGCATCCGACATCTTTTGCGCTTCATCCATGATCTCGTCGAAGAGGTCCATTGCCAACACGCCACTGTCAATCTCGTTCTCTGCCATTCTCTGTTTTCTCCTTGAATTTGGTAAATGATAGGTCTATAAACGTGTATATCTTTGTGATGTGAACTCTTACATAGACACTCCTTTGCTTTCTCTGTGTAGCATTATCGTACCGCAAAACGCTGATTTTGTCAACAACCAATCTTGGCAATTTTACGATTGTGTACTATAATAGAAAGTACGTTTTATTGCAAGTTCGTCATTATAGCCCATATCGCAAAATACGCAAGGAGTTCTCATGAAGAAGTTCGATGTGGATAGCGCTGCACCGAGCATGACTGTTCGCAGTGACGAGTACAACACGCGCCAACATGCGTTCAATATCGGTGTTGCCTACGGACTTGTTGCAATGGTGATGGCCCTGTGTATTGTTGTGTTCTTCAAACTGGAGATCGTGTGGTTGCTGCGTTTGACAATGCTGGCACTCTTGATCGGCGCGTCTACATTCGCTTATGCGTTGATCTCCTACACCAATGAAGCGCGCGACATACAGTACGAATCGCATGTGCAATCACGGCCTGTTGAAACGTATGTGCCACAAACAGATCCTAACGCATTACGGGCGTTCTTTCCATCACCAGAACACAAGAACGGATTGCTGCTTACGGATGTACAATTGACCGAACAACAGAAAACCGCGATCGCACGCGCTGCATTACAACACGGCAAACTGACCGTCAATTATTTGATCGGCATCGGTATTCCACGCGACGCCGCAGAACGGCTACGCGAAGAACTGGTGAGTCATAACTTGTTAATGTTCAATGAACGCGGTGAAACGGTGTTGACTCTTGATGGCGAACGTTCGTTCGCACAGATCGCGGGATAAACTTGACAGTCTTGTATTTTATTGTATAATGTAAGTAGACCGCTTAACAGGAGAAACAACAATGACTATCGGTGATATTTCGATCATTCCGTTTACACTGGCAATTACGCAGGGACTGAAAAGCATCTTCGGTATTGAAGGTAAGGTCAATCAGATCGTGGCGTTTGTAGTGGCAACGCTACTTACAGTTATGTCGTTGGCAATCTCACAAGGACTATTGTCTGAAGCTGTCACCATGTGGCTCAAGATCGCGGTGTCTTCAATTGGTGGCGGCCTTTCGGCAATCGGTCTGTTCGATTACGTGCGCTCTGAAATCACACGTAAGGAATAAATGGCCGATCTCAACTACCGTTTTGCGCCTGACAACGAAAAGAAACGTTGCCGCACCTGTCAATACTATAGCGGCTACGAACATCGTTGTTTGTTGTTGAATCGCGAAACGCGCGGTAGTTACGTCTGCGATGGTTGGATGCCAATTTTCAAAATCCCGTTTGACGTTTACAAGAAACCTGCTATACTGGAATAATCATTAGAACATTCCCGTTGCAAGAATTAAGCATTGTCACCCTGGTGATGATGCTTTTTTCTTTGCGTTTGACAACCACGCGATCATTGCGTCGATCTGTTCTTCCTCAAGCACAAACTCATCAAAACAGCCGTCGTTGTGGCGATTGAATAAGTAATCGAGTGCGACTTTGATGCGTTTGTGCCACGGCCTTAGCACCAAGTGTACACTTGTGGTGATAAACGAACCGGCGCTTTTGTCGTGTTCGTATAGGTAGTGTTGGAACACGAGCGAATGATCGGGATTGTCACACGAACAGGTGATCCATAGGTCGCTTTCTGACATACTCCCACGGCTAAAGCGCGTGGGGTTCTGCCATCAACGCCGGTAGCCCGGATAACCCAGGTCTTACACCGACTCCGGCAAGGGAAGATGCCCCTTCCCTGAGAATATTAACCGAGGCGTTTTCATCCCGATCCACAATCTCGTAGCAATCGGGACAGCGCCAACGGCGATCATTTAACGAAAGGTTCGAATTGACGCAACCGCAATGACTACAGATTTTCGAGCTTGGGAAGTACCGGCCAATAAGGCTAACAACCTTGCCTTTCTTTTCGGCTACGTACTTCAAGATATTCAGGAATGTGCTAAAAGCCAGGTCGCTTACCTTGCGCCCCCAAAGGCGCTGCATTCCCTTGAGATTCAGGTCTTCAAAAAAGAGGTAGTCGTAGCGGTCAGTCAACTCGTTTGCCAGCTTGAAAAACCAGTCAAGGCGCTTATCGGCTATCCGCTTGTGGACCTTCTCCAGAATCCGTTTAGCCTTGCGCCGGTTGCGGCTCCCTTTGACCTTGCGGGACAGGGACCGGTTAGCGCGTTTGATTTCGTTCAAGCTCTGCTTAAAAAACTCCGGCGATTCTATCGGGTAGGTACTGAACCCATCGCTGACAGTGAGGAACGTTTTCAAGCCAAAATCGAATCCCGCCATTTTACCGGTCGTGGGTTCTGGCCTGGGCGTTTCAACTTCCAGCGAAAAGCACAGGTACAACTCATTCAAAGAATCGCGCTTGACTGTGACCGTCTTAACGTCACCAACCAGGGGCCTGTCCTTGCACAACTTGTAGGTTCGTTTGCCTATCTGAATCCTGCCGTTGTCCAGCAGTTTCCAACCGGCCTGTTTCAAAGTGTAGCTCTTGAACTTGGCTATCTTCCGAAACGAAGGTGGAGCAGCTTTAGCACCACGCTTGCGGTTGTTAAAGAAAAGCTGATAGCCTTTCTCGATTCGTTGGACAACGTCTTGAAGCGCCTGGGAGGGAATCAAGTTGAGCCAGTCATACCTTGGTCGTTTCTTGAGCTTTGCCAGGTGTTTCATCAAGGCATACTGGTTAAGGTGCTTGCCGGTCAGCTTATAGTACCGCTTGTGCAAAGCTATGCAGTGGTTATACGCCTTGCCGGCCAGGTTGATCGTCCGGTGAAGATGTTTATTCTTTTTCGTTCGGTAGAGCTTGTACTTGTAGGTGATTCTCATTGGTTTTTTTGATTTTCGATGTAGCGTTTAACTGTATCTTCCGAGATATGACCAACCGACTCCACATAATAGGAGCGAGTCCACAAGGTAGGTATTCGTTTCCGCAAGCTCTCAAATTCCTTGCGCAGAATTCGGGACGTGTAGCCCTTAAGCTGTTGAACGATGTAGTGAGGACTATTGACCGGGGTTGTTTTGACAAACAGGTGAACGTGATCGGGCATTACTTCAAGGCTTTCAATTACCACATCAATCTGGCTGGCTTTCTCAATAAGAAGCTCTTTGAGCCTGGATTCAACCTGTCTAACCAAGACATTGCGCCGGTATTTCGGGCACCAGATAAAATGGTATCCAAGATTAAACACGGCTTTATTGCTGGTAGTCCACCTGTTCCCGTTCATAGAAACATTATACACGCAACAGGTGTATATTGCAAATCAGATAACGCCATTCATCCAACGACTAGAAGTCGTTGGCTTTCTGGCGAAGTATCGTAATTTGCTCATGGTGCCTCGTCGCGATGTATATCGAGAACGAATGGTTTGCGTGCGTCACGCGCGGTGTTCCAACCAGTAGAATAACCGCGTTCGTATGCAACTGACCACACGACAAGACCTACAACGAATATGATAATTACAACAATGGCGATTTCAATGATGGTCTTGTCAACATTATCATCTACGTTGGCAATTGTTACTGCGGTGGTGTTGCAATCGACATAGAAATCGACGTGGCTGATATCGTAGCATGGTGGTTTCTCTTCGCCACTGCGTATCGCCACGGCGGTCTGTGTGCCGATTCCAGTCACGGCATAGCAACCGTCGTCGCCGTCTTGCGTAAATGTCACGTTGCGATTGAGACCCGCTTTGATGATTACCTGACACACCGTACAGTTTTGCGGTGCAGTATATTCGAACGGCGGCGTTTCGTCCTTTGCACCGAATGAACACGAACCGGCGAGCGCGGCGAGTGGCACAAAGAACACCACAACAATTGCTAACAAGATTGCGTTAAGACGCGGTTTCATTTTTGCTGATCCTTTCGATCTCACGAGCGATGTACCATGCGGCCTTTTTAAGATCTTCCAGTTGCGTTGTGCCTGGTTTCGATCCCCACTCGACGCGCCAGATGTATTTCAACGCGGTCATCAGATTGAACGAATTGCCATCTTCGATCACATCGATACATTCGATACCTTTCGGGTGCGCATAATGGCGCGGATGATCGACGAATTCGTAATCGGTCATTCAAGATCTCCCTGTTTGATTGCATGCTTGATAACGTTAAGGTACAACAACGGTGGCACCGCGTTTCCGATTACTTTGCATGCCAGCGTTTTCTTGTCTGGAAGTTCGTACCAGTCAGGAAACGATTGAAAACGCGCCAGCGCACGCGGTGTCATTTGTACGACACGACCTTGTTCGCCAAACAACGCACGTGATCTGTCTTGATTTGTTCCAATCGTTTGTGATGCGTCTTCTTTTTCTCGCACAGATGGCGCGTTGCCGTTAACGCTTTGTGACGAAACAAGAAAGTCGTTGCAAAGGAGTGCGCGTTGTGTAATACTCCCAGAGTAACTTGCGACCTGTGTTTGAACTGGTTCGTCACTATCTCTAACGCGTGCACCACTTGAGTTTCCCGCTGGCATAATAAACGCACGTGGTTGGTGCTTGTACATTGATGCGGTGACGGTGCGTGCCGGTTTATCCTGTTCGTCTGGTGTTACATCACCGACAACTTTGTCGGTGATGCCGTTCAATACGAAAGCGCGTGGTTTCCATGAACATTTATGACTGTCGATGCCGTTCAATACGAACGCACGTGCTGTATTTGCTGGTCTGCGCATATCAGACGCACAGATCGTGGTGCTTGGTTCGTCGTCATCACGCGTGGTCATTTCGCGTGTGGTGTGAAACGGAGTGGTAAGAAACGCACGAAAATGATTGGGGTGCGATCCACTTAGAACAGTCCACACAGGATCAAAATCCTCACGTGCCGTGATGTGATTGGTGCGTTTTGATTTATATGATCTACTATTCTTTCCGTCAATAATAATTCCTTTCGGCGCATGTGTTACGTTAATGGTTTCTGACGGTTCTTCCATTTCGCGATAGTGTTTTCCGCGCTCGGCGTTTATTTGCGTGTTGGTCAACACGGCATGTACGTGACCTTGAGAGAGCGTGTCAACGGTGAAACTTGGTTCATCTTCGCCATATGTTTTTCTGCCGTTGCTTGATGGAAACGCACCGTTATGAAGAACGTTTCCTAAAAGCGCTTTTAGTTCTTCTGGCAATCTCTTTAGTTGCCAGTCAGCGAATTTGCTTTCAGGTAACGTCGGTATGAGATCTTCGATCGCTTCATACCATCCAATCCATGGTGGCAGTTGTGTGTCGAACAACGCAAGCTGTTCTTTTACAATCGTCTTCGGATTAACATGCGTTACGGGTGGACGCGTTGGCTGTTTGCCACTACGCAACGCAATTACCACCATGCGCACGCGCGTTTGTGGTACGCCGTAGTCGGCAGCGTTCAGTATCCAGTGATTAAATCCGTAACCAAGGCGATTCAGTGTTTCGACAATCAAGCGATATGATTCGCTTTTGTCGTACGCCTGTACATTTTCAAGTGTAAAGATTGCCGGTTGTAACACCTCGATAAAGTTACACACCGATTGTGCCAACGCAATATCGTTTTCGGTTTCGTGTCTGTTCATCTTTGCCATACTAAATGACGGACATGGTGGACTGGCATGTAAAATGTCAACGCGTTCAAAATCGCGCGGGTTACATTGTGTGATATCGGCAATTGTAACAGGAAATCCGTTTTGTATCGCAATTGACGCGATCCGTTTGTCGTATTCGATTCCCCAACGTATATCGATATCGGCCATTTTCATGCCGACATCAACACCACCACCACCAGTGAATAACGTTGCGCCAGTAATCAAGAGTTCCTCCAAATTAATTATTCGAGTTCAACACAATTATGTAGATCTCCATATTCTTCTAGTGGACACCATGCCGGAATTGAAAGGATGTCCAGAACGTATGCGTTATTATGCTTTGTGCATATGTAATCGTAGGTGATCGGACCAACGTCGGTGGCGTTGGTTGATGCGCCGATGTATACCGTGACCCACTTGAGGTATGGACATTCACGACAACAGGCAACTTTAATGTACCGCGGCATCGCGATCAATCTCGTCAATGATGTTTATGGCGTCTTGATAAAGAGCGTAAATGTGGTTGTCCACGCGCTCTGGTGGTTGCATGCACGAGACGACGATCACCAGATCTTTACATGCACACAATAGACCGTGTGTATAGGCGCGATAACGTTCAATATCGCGCTGTTGAATGTATGATTCGCAAATCAAGGTAAATATCGTTGCCGCGAACAAGATCAAGAGTGCGTTTGATACATCTGTAGGTATCATGGTTCCTGTTTCTCTTCCTCTGTTTGTTCTTGTTCGATCAAGCGCAGGGCTTCGGCGTATTGCTCTTGCCAATAAAGCAATTTGTCTTCAGCACAAGTCGCGATGTTGTAAACGATTCTAGCCAGTTGTTTTTTGCGTAGCACCTTCATCTCGCCTTTGTTCAATATTCTCCACCTCCCCGCACCTTGGCAATAGCGGCGCGCAATGCGGCCCATCTAGGAAACATCATATAGTCGTATTCGTCCCAGTCTTCTTCTGGAATTCTTTCTGAGTTATAGTTCTCAATGCTGTCAAGAATCTGAATGGACGCTTCCAATAAAACGCGATACTGTTCGTCAAGTTCATTAATGCGTTCCGCCTGGGTGTTAAGTAAAGCGTGTGTTTCATCCTTAGTTTCGCTGCATTTACATTGCTCGTCCTGCTCCACGTGCTCCGGTGGATGATCCGTTGCTCTGTCCCAGCGCCATGCTACCGTCTTTTTCGTGTCGGCGTCAGAGACTCTGACGAGCACGCGATTCACGATACACCCCACGACTGTGTTGAACAGTCCCAGCACCGACGTCCCTCGCAGATAGCACCTCGCGGCGTCGCTTTCAATCGTCTCTGTTGTTAGTATCTTTGTCATCTATCACGTCCTTTAATTGTGAGTATTGGAACCGCTCTGGCAACGTAGAATGTCCCTTATTTTCTGGTAATGATCAATTTGGCCATATGGTTTTTGTTATAGCTTTCGATATGCGGCGAGCAATTTGTGACCAGCTTCGGTGAGGTGTACGCCGCGTGCGGCATACGGTTCTTTGTACACCAAACCAAGACGTTCGAGATTGTTGAGTTGCTTTTCAACGCCGTGAATGCTGCGTGCTGACACACCGGCCTTGATCGCGATCTCACGAATCGTTGGCATTGCACCGTTAACGTCGAAATGTGCTAACGATAGAAACGTGCGCCACCGCAATTGACTCGGATCAATCTCGTGCGGATCTAACATCGGAAATGCGTCGCCATGCGGTTGTACGTTGCCTTTGCGATCACAGCGGCGCAAGATCGTGCCTGTTTCGGCGTCACAGGCTTTCCAGTAGTTGCCTCTGTCGTCAGCAAAGATCGCGCCTAATGTCACCTCATCGTCTTGCAGCCATTGCGACATGCAATCTGCACTATACTCTTCGCCAGGCAGGAAGACCTTGTTGCGGTCTTCAACAGTCAGAAATGTGGCGATCATCGTTGTGCTCCACGCTTGCGCGCCATCTCTAATAGCGACCGCCATAGCGCTTCATTCTCACGGCGTACTTTGGCGCATTGCTCTGGCGTGTTGTCGTTGTGCTGTGGCACAGAACGAATACCGTAGCCAACGACGACACCGATAAGCGTAGTAACAAACGCGATGATCGGCCAAATAAGTTCGTCGCTCATTTGTCGTCACTCAAACGTTCGAGTTCGGCAATCGCAACGACCAGTTCTGGTTCGTCGGCACCTGTGTCGTCGATATCGGTTTCGGCAAACATCGCATCAGGCAGTCCCCACTCGGCGGTGCGCCACTTCAACGGATGTACACCGACAAATGAAACGGGAATATCATCACGGACTTCGTAGCGGCGATAGAGTTTAGCCATTGTTCTTCTCCTGTTCTTTCCAGTAAGCATCGCGGTATTCTGCGTGTGAGAGCGTTATTTCGTCTGCGTTGACATCTTGCCAGATCCTTGCACGATCCCATCCTGGCATCAATGGTTCGTCGCATTGTACAATGCCGGTTTCGTATGAAGAAATAGTAAAGTCGTCATCGATTGCAATTGAACGAATAACGTCTTCCGCAATGCAAAACGCACGAAATTTGTCATCGGCGATCGTGTATAACGAAACGATTGCGGTTACAGTAACGTTGGCGTTATCATGACGCTCGATTGAGAACACGTCTTCGACTTCTACCTCTGGATACAGATCAACAAGTTTGTACAACGCGTTTTGAATCGAGTGTGCATACGTGTTGCCTTCGGTCTGATCGTTGCGTGCGCTAACAAGCATTTTGACTTTATAGAGCGGGTCCATTTGTTACCTCTTTTCTGTTATTAACAGTATAGACGATATGACGATCAAACGCTAGTGACAAATGTCATGTATGCGAGGTGACATTTAGCGTTCATACTGCACCTCGAGTTCGGCAAGTGTGCCGAGACGTATAACGCGTGGTTCAAAACCAAGGTCGAAACAATACCACACATTGAGTTTGTCATAATGAAATTGATAACCAAGATCGATACATTGCGTTTTTGCTACGGTGTCGGCACGTTCATGTGGTGTGTTTACTTCAATGATTGCAACCGTGCCAAAAACGATACCGGCGATTATGACTACAAATACAAGAAAACCAACGACCTTATCTGTGTACATTGCATTATTTTCCTTTCGGTTCTGCAGTTGTGGCAAGATGTACAATACGTGGTTTTAATTTGATACCGATACAGTACATGTTGCTGTTTCTTTCACAGATTGCTTGATAGCCAAGTTAGATTTTCTTTCATGGTTGCTCTTTTTGTGTTGGTTTGAATCCGTGGCGTCTTATGGTTACTTTACGATAGCGGCATGACGCGACAACCTGATCGCCAAAGTTTTCTTCGAGACGTAGTTGTTCTGATGGGTCGTCAGTCGCCAGCATTCTAAACGCAACACTATCATTGCCGGTTAACACAAGGAAATGGTCACATTGGTGCGTCGCCACGCGCCAGATCTCGCGGCATGTTTGTAGTGATACCATGCCGAACATATTCATGAGCATGGCGCAGTATTGTGTGGCGACATCGAACTTATGATCACGCTCTTGTGCGAGGTATGCATAAAGTTGAAAGAACTCGTCAGCATTGAATGCGACGCGACCAACTTCGTAAGTGCGTTCGGTGTTGTGTTCAACATTATATTGAATGATGTGCAGGAGTTCGTCTTGCGTGTATGCGTCGATCTTGGTGTCGATATAGCGACCTGGTTCAGTGAATGTATGACGCATTTTAGATCACGCGACCGAGCTTGTGAAATACGTTGTAGAACACGTCGATGTCAGGACCAACGTACCATAGTGTTGAAGCAGCTTTTGATTTGTTACTAATGTTAGGTGGTACGCTGATGGTGCCATCGGCGGCGATCCAGCTAAGGTGAATGAACGAAAGACGACCACGTAAAATGCAGATTGAACCAGGCCAATCGCCATGAAAGAAACGATCCCACCAGTCGTAACCAGGCACCGTTTTGGTGAGCATGATCGCGGCGATGACGCGACCAGATTGGTATTCATGGAGTAGTTTTTCTCCCCATACACCAGCCGATGATTGATTGCCGATCTTATTGTATGGCGGGTTCAACCAAATTGTGCCTCTCCACTCTTTCGATAGACCGTTGTCGAGTTCGTCGTAATAATTGTAGGCACGTACAATGTGTGTGTTGGCAACATGGTTCGACGCAGGATCAAGATCGATCGCGCCGAGCACGCCAGCGGCATGCGCAATGATGTGCGGTGGTGTACACCAATCGTTTGTTCGACTGGAGGTCAGCGTTTCCATTTCTTGTTTCATAGTTTCACCATGCACTTGATGCAATCAACGGGTTCGGATGAACTGTAGTGAATGTGACCGTCAATCGTGACGTACAGACCGCATTCGGTCACAACGATGTCACCAATACACTTGACAACGAGGTGCGTCATACCAGCATATTCGATGGATACAATGTTTGACTTGGCCATGACGATCCTTTCTATTTGTTTTCGTTATTCGCCGTCTGATACTGCAAAGGTGAGTGTGCCAGAACGTTTGCCAAGCATGAACAGCGCCTGTACATGCACGGCGACCATTTCTGAAAGTAGCCCCTCTTCTTCTGGAACGGTATCAAATGTAAGTATAGATGATGCCAAAAGCGATTTTGAAATGGAAAGCAATCGCTCCATTGTTTCTGCATCAACAACGCGAGGGTCGAATTGTTGCACGTATTCATCAACTACCTTGCCGTGTATACCAACGTTAAGCAACGCACCAAGATACTATGTTTCTGGTAACATAATCAATCTCCTTGAAATACGTGTTTATGTGTGATGTCAATAAGCATTGCTTTCTTGGATTCATCCTTGCGACTGTCAGCGCACTATCAGTATACGAGTAGTATAGCATGGTTTGTGCGTACTGTCAAGGTTAATATAGAGAGATCGTAACGGTACTGTGATCGACAGGATAGACGAGAATGTTTTCGGAGATTACTTCATTGGTGCGCGTGCTAGTGTAGAATCCATGAACACATAGTCCATCGCGTGCGACGGTGAGTTTCCAGGTGGTTTCACCAAACATGTTCTGTGATTTGATCGTGAGCGTACCGTCATGATTGTCGGTTACTTTGTATTCTGTCGGTTGCATAGTAGATTCATTTCTATAAATTGGTGCAGAAATGTGCTATTACGCCAAAAAGTCCACGGCTGAGTCTAACCGACCAACGTTGAGGTAAGTAGTCAGCCACATTTGTCTCAACGCTCCGGTTTTACCGGTTTGGTATCTGTGCAACTATCCCCGGTTATTAGTCGGGCCGATTGCTATCTGCACAGTTGTGCGGCGTCGAACGGCTTCCCCGTTCCTCGCGTCCGCACACGGTATCGCGACTTACTCTTTAGAAGATGGCTGCTTCTAGGCCAACTTTTTTCTGCACCTACCTCTATTGTAGTGATAAACACGTTTTTGTCAATAGGCAAATATGAAAATATCCAAAGTTGACAAGGGTCGCGTTGCAACGTATAATAATGTTAACGGGGGTATGAAAAATGGATATTGTAAAGTTGCCGGATTCGTTGCGGAAGACGCCTAAAGAAAGCGATAGTGCGCACAGTGCGCTGATTAACTATTATCAATTGGGACCAGGACGATCGGTTGGTGCGTTGCATGATTTGTTTGTGGAACAGGCGGCGCAGGGAATTGCTGTGCCAACAACATCGTATGGCACGCTTTCATCGTGGAGTAGTAAGTTTGACTGGGGCGATCGTATTGAACGCGTGCAATATGATCAGTATGCCGCTGAGATCGAGGAATTACATAACGCACGATTGAAATTTGTGCGCAAACAAGTGGACATGCTGGAATTGTGGGAACGTATGTTGACGATGGGATTGCCGAATCTTGACGATGTGAGTTTTGATAAATGGAGTAAGTCGGCAAAAGACTTTGTGACGGCGGTCGGCGAGGTGTTCGGCCTTGAGGCGAAAAAGGAAATCAACGTAAATGTCAGAGATGAGCGCAGCGAACCTGTTGATGTTGACCGAGCAACTACGGAGTTGCTGGGACTCATTGAGTCCGTCCGAGAGAGAGCGGAGCTTGAGGCTTTTACAGGAAATCAGGACATCATCGATGTCGAAAGTGAGTCTGCTGGATAAAGAGGCCAAAGCAAGTGACTGGATCGCCAGTAATTTCTGGATTCCTGAATTAAAAGGACCGATCTGGCTAGCGCCGTATCAAAAAGAAACCATGGATATGGCGTTGGAGAAAGATGCCAACGGTGATTTTCGACACGCACTAATACTGTGGAGCGATTTGAAAAAATCTGCGAAGTCGAGCCTCGCCGCGGCAGTCGCGTTGTGGCGTGCGTTTCAGTTGGAGTGGGGGTCGATCAAGGTCGTGGCAAACGATTTGAAACAGGCGCAATCGCGATCGTACTTTTATCTGGTGCGTAGCTTGCAGTTGAATCCTGAAACGGCGAACATGATTGAAACCGGCGAGATCAAGATTACCAAGTATACGATTGATCTTAATTTCAATCATACGAAGATTGAGGCGATTCCTGCTGATCCGAAAGGTGAGGCCGGTGGCAACGATGATATGGTGTTGTTCACTGAATTGTGGACGTATATGCAAGACGCACACATACAATTGTGGTCCGAGACTGTGGTTCCTCCAAATAAATACGGACAATCATTTCGCTGGGCCGAATCGTACGCGGGGTATACGGGGCAATCAAAGATACTGGAAGATCTGTATACCGCGAATGTAAAGGATGAGTATCGACTTAAAGGAACGATTGCGCCACTGTATCGAAACGGTGGTACGTTTGTGATGTGGAATCATACTCCGCGATTGCCATGGGAGAGTGAGGAATATTACCGTCAGCAACGCAGCGAAATCTCTGATGAGGAATTTCGTCGCATTCATCGTAATGAGTGGGTCGGATCGGTGACAACGTTTGTGCCTGCAGCATGGTGGGATAACTGTAAAACAGAACCTGTGGTGCGTGTTGATGATGGCGAACAGGAGTCGGTGATTGTGGCGGCTGATGCGGCGTATGCGAGTGGTGGTGATATGTTCTCAATTGTGGTAGTTGGAAAGCACGGGAACGGTGATAAGATCGCGGTAAAAGAAGCAAGGTTCTGGCGTGCTGGTAAGAATGGCAAGTTAGATTTTAAGAATGTGAATAATGAAAGCGATCCGAATTATCCGTACGGTTATGTAATGGAGTTGGCGAAACGCTATCGTGTGTTAGAGGTGGCGTACGATCCGTATCAACTGCACTTGATGGCGACCGAACAGAACAAGAAACGCGTGGCATTCTGGAAAGAATTTGCACAAAGCAAGGCGAGAACTGTAGCTGATAACGCGCTGTATGATGCGATCAGAGATGGAAGTATTGTGTATACGGACAACGTGGTCGGCATTGATGAGTTATCGCAACATGTTAAGAACGCGGGGCGTGATAACAATGGTCGTCTGGTGAAATTGCACAAGGAACAGAAGATTGATGGCGCGGTGGCGCTGGCAATGGCACATTCGCGTGCGAGGTATTATCGATTGTGATAAACGATAGTGATATATACAAAGACGAACGCGTTGTGTTGTATAAAGGAAACTGTTTAGATGTTCTCCCAATGCTAGACGATAACAGTATCGATGCGGTTGTTGCGGATTATCCGTTTGGATTCTCAAACAACAATTGGGATATGCCTCTTGTGAACTTTATGGACTTTGCGTACGCAACAGTAGACGAGAGTGTAAGAATTGTTAAGGACAACGGATCTGTATTCTTAATGTTGGGTACTAATACATCCGCTGAGGTTGCTGTCTACGCAAAAAGCAAGCACTTAACTCTTGTCAACTGGATTGTTTGGCAATTTGATCTAGGTTATCATCCTACAACACGATTCAAAAGCAGATCGTATCATCTCTTATGGTTTTCTAAAGGGAACTGGACCTTTAACGGAAACGATGTTCGTATTCCACACAAAACTAATGATAAGCGCAATAACAAAAATGGTGCAATACCGTCAGATGTATGGACAGATATATCAGAACCAAGGAAAAACTCAGGCGAGTATAGAGGACACAAAGGTCAAAAACCAGAAAAGCTATTAGTGCGTATTGTTAAAGCAATAACAAATCCAGGTGAAACGGTTCTTGATTTTTGTATGGGGTCTGGCACCACTGGAATCGCTTGCATGAAAACGAACAGAAAATTTGTTGGTATAGAAATTGACAGTGCTTGCTTTGATGTAGCACGTAAATGTATTATAAACGCACAACATGAGTGATGGCGTCGATCATGCGATTGCGTCGCTGGTGCTGGCACCGGTTGTGGCGTACGGTACGTTTATAAGAACGTATAATCCGCTTGTGGCGATCGGTGTCGGCGCTGGCTGTGTGTTCGGTATTGTGATGTCGCCTGATCTGGACATCAATCACAGTACGTACGGCGAGAACTTATTGCCTGGATGCGTTGGCAGTGTGTGGAAAGCGTACTGGTGGCTCTACGGCTTTATGCTTCCGCACCGTCACTGGCTGTC
>ERZ795049.378-NODE-378-length-66643-cov-8.056722_pt1 | contig 66643 bp, 58 predicted proteins | sample MGYA00375133_ERZ795049 | MGnify/ENA primary metagenome ERZ795049 (study PRJEB30178, sample SAMN05720147) | activated sludge metagenome | isolation source: anaerobic digester from wastewater treatment plant | place: Japan | collected 2015-04-20 ... | reverse complement strand
CTCCTCGGCGGCCCTGACGAACCCACCGCGCGAAATCTTGCCCATGTTCATGACCGGCACGTTGCCGCGCACGGTCAACACGGTAAAGAGCCCCTGCGACCTGCGCTCCTCGGGCACCAGGGCGAGCCCAGCCGCGATGACCCCATCGGGCGAGCAGGGGAGCCTCTTGTTCCTGAACCAGATCTCGCCTACATACCGATCAACGCCATAGATGGCGCGCGCCAGCTCGGTCTTGCCGGCGCCCACCAGGCCATAAAAACCGACGATCTCCCCCTCGTGCACGTCGAACGAGATATCGCGCAGCTTGCGGGTAGAGAGGTGACGGACCTGGAGGACGACCTTGGTGCTGGCGCCTTCTTTGGGCGTGTACTGCTCAAAGACCGTCTTCCCGATCATCATCTTGATGAGCTCGGCCCGATCTCTGACCGCCGCCATGGGCCGCGTGTCGATGTGCCGGCCGTCGCGCATGACCGTCACATAGTCGCCGATTTCAAAGATTTCGTCGAGCCGGTGCGAGATATAGATGACGGTGACGTTGCGCTCGCGCAGGCCCTTGATGATCTTGAACAGCCGCACGATCTCGCCCTCCGACAGCGCGGCCGTCGGCTCGTCCATAATGATGACGTCGCACTCGGTGGCGACCGCCTTGGCGATCTCCACAATCTGCTTCTGGGCCACGCTCAGGGTCGAGACCAGTTGCCCCGGGCTGATCGACGGCTCGAGGCTGTTCATCACGGCGATGATCTGCTTGATCTTGTCGGTCTTGCGGAGGAAGCCAAAGGTCGTATCCTCCATGCCCAGCGTCAGGTTCTCTTCGACAGTGAGTTGGTCGACGACGTTCAGCTCCTGGAAGAGCGTGCTGATCCCCTGCTGCTTGGCCTCGCGGGGGTTGTGCGCGCAGTACTCTTCCCCGTTCAGCAGGATCGTGCCGCTCGTGCGCAGCAGGGCGCCGGTCAGGATTTTGATCAGGGTCGACTTGCCGGCGCCGTTCTCGCCGACCAGGCAGTGGACGGTGTTGCGTTTGATGTTGAAACTGACGCCGTTGACGGCCCGCACACTGGGAAAGTCCTTGACGAGGTCCTTGATTTCCAGCACATACTCGGTCAGTCCCATACATCTGCTCCCTGGTCCTGGTGTGGAGGGGGGCGCGCGCCCCCCTCCCAGAGAGATTGTACGTCTCCGGCGCCGTTTCGCCTAAGGCGTGTCTGCAAACCCGCGTAGCCGAGGGTCCCTTGGCCGCCATAGGCGGCTTGTGCCCGTCTTGCTGCCGCATCACGGCGCCAGTTTCGCCGCTTACGACGCCCACAAGGGGCTAGGCTACAGGTGTGCAGATACGCCCTAGTTGACGTTGGTGCCGAATTGGCTGTTCAGCCACTTGACCGCATCGGCACGCGGCATGGTCCAGAAGGAGACGTTGTAGGCCTTGTAGAAGAACTCTTGCGCCGGCTGCGAGGTCGGCGCAACCTTGCCCGCCTTGACGTCCATGATCAGGTCGATGCGACCGCGGGCGGTCTCGAGCGGCGGCAGGCCCATCGAGAGCTTGAGCGAGCTGTTGGGATCGTACACGCTCTTCATCTCGACTTCGTCAAAGTCGACGCTACAGACGATTTCGGTGAGCGGCTTGCCGTTGTCGAACTTGCCGCGCCCCGCCTGCGTCAACGCCGCCATCGTGCCCACCGTCAGGTTCGAAGCCTCCGAGTAGATCAGGTTCACCTCGGGATGCTGCGTCACCAGGTCCAACACGATCTGCTTGGCCGCGTCGGGACCCTTGCTCGCATCCTGGCAGCCCAGGTCCTTCGCGTTGGCATCCACCGAGCGCACACCCGCCACAAAGGGATCGGTCCGGCCCGACTTGACCTCGGTGTGGTTCGGCCACCCCAACTGCACCATCACGATCGGCTTGTCGGGGTGCGCCGCCTTCCACTGCGTGGCCATCTCGGCGCCCATGGCGAAGGAGATGCCGGCCTCGTCGCTGCGCGCCGTCGGAATGCCGGTATCGGCCAACGGGCTGAAGAACGACGTCATGATGATGCCCTTCTTCAAGGCATCCAGCACGCCGGGCTTGGCCGCCTCAAAGTCCCAGATGTGCAGCGTGGCCCCATCCATGCCCTGCGCCACCACCTGGTCCACGTTCTGCGTCATCACGGCCCCGTCCGACTTGCCGTCGAACGCGTACACCTCGGCGCCATATTTCTCCTTGCCGTACTTCTTGGCCTCGGTGAACTGCGCCTGATGGAACACGTTCGACAGATCCGACACAAAGAACGCGATCTTCATCGGCTTCTCGGCAGGCTTGGCCGCCGGGGCCGGGATGTTGGTGCCGAACTGGGTGTTCAGCCAGGTCACGGCCTCGGCCTCTGGCATGGTCCAGAAGGAGACGTTGTACGCCTTGTAGAAGAACTCTTGCGCCGGCTGCGAGGTCGGCGCAACCTTGCCCGCCTTGACGTCCATGATCAGGTCGATGCGACCGCGGGCGGTCTCGAGCGGCGGCAGGCCCATCGAGAGCTTGAGCGAGCTGTTGGGATCGTACACGCTCTTCATCTCGACTTCGTCAAAGTCGACGCTACAGACGATTTCGGTGAGCGGCTTGCCGTTGTCGAACTTGCCGCGCCCCGCCTGCGTCAACGCCGCCATCGTGCCCACCGTCAGGTTCGAAGCCTCCGAGTAGATCAGGTTCACCTCGGGATGCTGCGTCACCAGGTCCAACACGATCTGCTTGGCCGCGTCGGGACCCTTGCTCGCATCCTGGCAGCCCAGGTCCTTCGCGTTGGCATCCACCGAGCGCACACCCGCCACAAAGGGATCGGTCCGGCCCGACTTGACCTCGGTGTGGTTCGGCCACCCCAACTGCACCATCACGATCGGCTTGTCGGGGTGCGCCGCCTTCCACTGCGTGGCCATCTCGGCGCCCATGGCGAAGGAGATGCCGGCCTCGTCGCTGCGCGCCGTCGGAATGCCGGTATCGGCCAACGGGCTGAAGAACGACGTCATGATGATGCCCTTCTTCAAGGCATCCAGCACGCCGGGCTTGGCCGCCTCAAAGTCCCAGATGTGCAGCGTGGCCCCATCCATGCCCTGCGCCACCACCTGGTCCACGTTCTGCGTCATCACGGCCCCGTCCGACTTGCCGTCGAACGCGTACACCTCGGCGCCATATTTCTCCTTGCCGTACTTCTTGGCCTCGGTGAACTGCGCCTGATGGAACACGTTCGACAGATCCGACACAAAGAACGCGATCTTCATCGGCTTGGTGCCCGGCTGCACGGCCGGAGCGCTGGTTGGGGCCGCTGGCGCTTTGGGGGCGCAGCCGGCGGCGACAAGGCCGGCGAGCAGCACCACGGTCAACAGGGCGAACAGGCTCTTCTTCACGTCAGGTTCTCCTTTCCAGGCAATGTGGGTGTTTCCGCACGTCTCAGGCATCGCGCTTTTGTCGCCCGCGCTTCCTCCTTTGCGCACGGATGGTGGCACCGCGGCCGGCCACCCGGCGCCGCGTTATCCAGGCAATCTCCTCGCGTCAGAACCCGCTGACATCCTGGGCAAGCCCGTACACCAGCATCTCCGATACGCATCCGCCCTTGGTGAGGGCACAGGCCTGGTAGACCATATCGGCAAAGTGCTCGGGGCGCACCGCCAGCGACTCGTCCCACTCGAACTTGTTGACCCCCTGCGCCGCCCCCTGAAAGCCGGTGTTGGAGCCGCCGGGCACCAGCAGCGTAACGGCGATGCCGTGGGGTCGCAGCTCGGTGTAGAGGCACTTGGTAAAGGCGTTGACGCCGGCCTTGGCGGCCGAGTAGACCGACCACCCGGGCCACGAGCGGCGGTCGCAGGCGCTCGACACGTTGATGATCTTGCCAAAGCCCTGGCGCTTGAACTGCGGCGTGAAGGTGCGGCAGCTCATGATCACGCTGGTCAGGTTCAGGTCGATGATCTTGCGGTTGACGGCATCGTCCATCTCCTCGATGGGCGCCACCTTGACCGCGCCGCCGGCATAGTTGATGAGGAAATCGACCTTGCCGAAGGCGGCGAGCGTCTCTTTGAGCGCGCGCTCAAAGGTCTCGGGCCTGGTCACGTCGCCGACAAAGGAGACGACCTTCGAGCCGGCCGCCTCGCAAGCGTCGACGGTAGCCTTGAGGGCCTGCTCGTTGATGTCGATCAAGACGAGGCTCACCTGGTCGGTGCGGGCGAACAGCTCGGCCGTCGCCTTGGCGAACCCAGAGCCGACGCCGGTGATGACCGCCACCTTGCCCCTCAACGACTCAGCCATGACTTGTACCTCCCTCTCTTATGTCGCGTCTCATCTGTCTCACAGGCGCTGTAGCCGCGGCATCGTGCCGCGTAGAAGAGCCCCGCGGCAACATGCCGCGCCTACGGTCCAGCGGCTTACATCATGAGCAGCGGAGCGAAGCGATCCCTCGCCATGTCATCTGCTCTGCAATTGTGCCAGCAACTTGGCCAGCTCCGCATCGTCAATGGCATAGGTGTGCTGTGGCGTCGGGAAGGCGCCGCTCTCCACTTCTTGCCGGAATGCGCCCAGCGCGCCGACAATCGTCTGCGCCAGGTCGGCGTACACCTTGAGGAAGCGCGGCGACAGCTCTTTGAACAGGCCGAGCATGTCTTGCGTCACCAGCGCCTGGCCGTCGCAATCGCTGCCCGAGCCGATGCCGATGGTGGGGATATCGAGGCTCTGGGTGATGATCGTGCCAAGCGCCGCCGGCAGGCATTCGAGCACCAGCGCAAAGGCGCCCTGCCGCGCCATCTCGAGCGCGTCGCCGATGATCTCCTGCGCGCCCCGCGCGTCGACCGCCGGTAGCTTGATGCGCCCCGCGCTGACGATCTTTTGCTTGGTCACGCCCACATGCCCCATCACCGGGATGCCCACAGCCGTGATCTCGCCGATCAGGTGTGCTTCGCGGCGCGTCCCTTCGAGGTGCACCGCATCGGCGCCGCCCTCTTTCATCAAGCGGGTGGCGGTGCGCAGCGCATCCTCAGTAGTGTTGTATGAGGCGAACGGCATGGTGGTCACGACCATGCACCGCTTCGCGCCATTGCGCACGGCGCGCGTGTGGTAGATCATCTCGTCGACCGAGACCGAGACCGCCTCGCCCCGGCCGTTGCCGACCGTGCCGACCGCATCGCTGACCAGCACGATATCGGCGCCGGCCTGCTCGATGAACGCAGCCATAGGGAAATCGTAGGCCGTCAGCATGGTAATCTTGTGGCCGCGGCCCTTCTTGGCCCGCAGGCTCGACGGTGTGACACGCGCGCTCATACGCTACTCCAGTGCTTCGGGCAGAATCGGCTCGATATCCAGGTGGGGGCTGGGCAGGATGCGCACCGAGATGACCTGGCCCAGCCGCCGCGCCGCCTGGCTGCCCGCCTCGAGCGCGGTGCGCACCGCGCCCACATCGCCGCGCACCATCACGGTCATATAGCCCCCGCCGATGGCCCGCCGCTGCAGCAGCCGGACGTTGGCCGCCTTGACCATCGCATCCGCGGCCTCGATGCAAGCTACCAGGCCCTTGGTCTCAATCATGCCCAACGCCCGCGTCCCGGGGTCCAGCTCTTCCGTCATGATTCCATCTCCTCCTGCGCACCCCAATACGATACCGAGTCCAGGATGCCAATGATCGCCGCATCGGCCGGCGAGCGGTCATTGCCGATGGCCATGCGGGCCGAGCTGCCCTGGCTCACGATGACCAGCTCGCCCTCGCCCGCGCCGACCAGGTCGACCGCCAGGAACGCCGGCCCTGCCGCCGTGCCGTTCGCGCCGGCCTGCTGGACCACCAGCAGCTTGCTCGCCTGCAACGCGTCCAGCTTGAGCGAGGCCACCGCTGCACCGACCACTTGAGCAATGATCACTCCTGACCTCCTCTGGGGCGTATCTGCGGACCGGCAAGTCCGCCGGTGACGACGCCCACCAGGGGCTAGGCTACGAGTCTGCGAACACGCGCTAACCCCGCTTTGCGAGCTGCTTGACTGCGCCGATCAGATCGTCGACCACCTGGCTCGAGCCGCCACCACTGGTGTGGTGCGGCGCGCCGGCCTGGCTGTGGCCGCTGCCGGCCGGGCCATGCTGGCAACCCCGCGGCTTGAGGGGGCTAGCGGCGGGCGTGGCCACCGCGGCTGCAGCGACGGAGCCGTGCGGCCCTGGCGCCACCAGTCTGACGCCGAGCTGCGCCGCCGCCTCGCGCGCCACCGCGGTGAGCACCGTGTCGTCATCCACGGCCAGCTCGCGCACGCCCTGGCTCGCCAGTTGCTCGATATCCGCGGCCGAGTAGAAGGTTTTCACTTACGCGCCCCCCCGGCCGGCGGCCTTCAGCCCTGGCAGGCTGTTGATCGCCGTCACCGCCGCGTCGCGCGCCACCCGCACGGCCGACTCCGTGCCGGCGATGTACAGCCGCCCGAACTTGCCCGAGGGCTGGTAGTGCACGAGGGTGATCTCGGCCGCCTTCTCGGCTTCGTTGGCCGCCAGCATCACATAGCCCGCCGGCGCCACCTCGATCACGCACAGCGTCTGCCCGCGCAGCAAGAGCCCCCCGCGGCTGGCCTGGTTCACCAACTGCGCCTGCCAGGCATCGACCCCGGTCACCGTCTTGACCGACACGACCTCGGGCTTCCAGCGGTCGGCCTCGGTCAGCCCGAACTTGGCCAAGGATTGGCGGCCCGCCACGATCACGCCTTCCTGGTAAAAGCCGTGGATTTCGAGCGTGCCGTACTCGCGCTCCACGCGCAGCAGCCCCGGCCGGACGTCGCTGGTCTTGAGCGCCGCGTCGAGCGCCTCGTACACATCGCTCGCCGGCGCCAGCTCCATAAAGACCTCCGCCATCCCTTCGACCGGCGTATCGCCCTGCAGCAGGATGCCCGTCAGCGCGGCGTACTGCGGCTGCATGGAGTCGATGAGCACAAAAGTCCTGAGGTCCATAGTTCAGCCCTCTCAGTCTGCCAGCGGCCTGACGATCTTGGCCTGGCCCGAGGGCAGCAGCTTCTCGGTGAGCGCGTGCGGCCGGGCGATGACGTGCGCCGTCACCAGCTCGCCCGCGCGCTTGGCCGCCGCCACTCCGGCATCGACCGCGGCCTGAACCGCGCCCACCTCGCCGCGCACAAAGATCGTCACGTACCCGCCGCCGATCTCCTCTTGCGCCACGAGCTGCACGTACGCCACCTTGCTCATGGCGTCGGCCGCCTCGATGGAGGCCACCAGTCCGCGGGTCTCGACCATGCCCAATGCCGTCATCTGCACGTGTGTCTGAGCCATTCTCCCTCCTGCAGTGCGCGTTTCCCAAGGTCCCGAACCGGGCTGGAGCGAAGCGTGAAACCGGTTGCGAGCTCAGCCAATCCCAGTCAGACAGCTAACTCCGCAGAATACTCTCCGCGACGGCGATGCCCGCTGCAATATCGACGGTGCATCCCAGCGCGCGCAGGGCCTGACCCGTGGCCCGCAGCAGTTCGAGCACCTCATTCGGCGTGCAGTGCGGCAGTTGCGCCGGGTCCAGCACAAAGCTGTGGTTGCTGCCGCGCGTCACCGCCGGCGTATGCCCGTAGCCCTCGGCGATCCTGGCCACCACGTCGCCGGCGTGGACCCCGGCCGGCGCGGCCACCTCCACCCGGCTGCCCCAGCAGAAGCGCTGCGGCGAGTCGCAGCCCGGGCAGCCGTTGCCGTCGACGGTGAGCATCAGGCCCATCTCGCTCAGGCCCCAGCGCAGCGCCTTAGCCGCATTCTCGGCCGCCGTGTTGCCGGCCACCTTGCCGCCCGGATAGCAGGGCGCCAACCCGCCGGCGCCGCCATGGCCCCACAGCCGCTGCATCTCCGCGCGGAACTCGTGCGCCGCCTGCCTGGGGTCGGGCGTCTCGCGGATGCCGCGGCCACAAATGACCACCGACACGGGCAGCGGCTGGAAGAAGGCGAGCAGCGGCTTGGTGATGCCGCCCGTCACCGTGACCTTGAAGCCCATGTCGATGAGCTGGTGGACGATGGCACGGTCTTCCTCGACCCACTGCCGCGAGAAGGCCTGCTCATCCCAGCCGCGGTGATACACCATGCGCTCGACGCCGATCTGTCGCCACTCGCGGGCGCGTGCCAGAATGTCGCGCACGCCGGTCAGCTCCATCAGCATCTCTTTTTTGGCCTCTTTGGCCACGGCCAGGGCCGACTCCACCGTCGCCAGCGCTGCGCCGCCGATCACGGTCATCATATCGGCCCCGGCGTCGAAGGCCATCTTGGCCTCCAGGCCGCCGACGTCGGGGCTCTTGAAATCGGCCAGGATCAGCTTGTCGGGGCCCACCAGCTCGCGCATGGCGCGGATCGCGTCCAACCCCACCGCCTTGCAGAGGGGGGTGCCGATTTCGATGATATCGACCTCGGGCGCGACCTTGACGGCCATCGCCAGCGCGGGCGGCAGTGCGATATAGTCCATTGCGATCTGGAGCATGGGCACAGTCATGGGTCCCTCACCAATCCTATTCGAGCAACACGCCGGGGTGCTCCAGCGCGCGCTGCACCGTGGCCAGGAAGCGCGCGGCAGTCGCACCATCCAGCACCCGGTGGTCCGCCGTCAGGGCCAACGCTGCCATGGGCCGGATTTCGACCCTGTCGCCATCCATCACCTCGGCCCGCTTCGCCACCCGGCCCACCGCCAGGATAGCCGCCTGCGGCGGGTTGAGAATGGCGGTGAAGCGGTCGATGCCGAACATGCCCAGGTTAGAGACGGTAAAGGTCCCTCCCTGGAGGTCGTCGAGCCTGGCCTTGCCTTCGCGCGCCCGCGCGGTCAGCTCGGCGAGCTGCGCCGCGATGCCCCGCAGCCCGAGCTGGTCGGCGCGGTGCAGCACCGGCACGATCAGCCCCTGGTCGACGGCCGTCGCCACGCCCACGTTGACCTCGCCCCACTCGACGATGCCGTCGCCTTGGAACGAGGCATTGGCCTCCGGATGCCGGCGCAGGGCCCAAGCGCAGGCCTTGACCAACAGGGCCGTCAGGGTGACCTTGGGGCTGCCATCGCCCGCGGCGGCCTTCAGGTCGGCGACGACGCCGAGTGCGCGCTCCATGTCGGCGTCCACGGTCACGGTGAACTGGGGTGCTTCGCGCACGCTCGCCGTCATGCGTTCGACGATGACGCGGCGGATGTTCGTCAGCGGCACGGCCCGCCGTACGGGGATGCCGCCGGCGGCTGGCGCTGCGGCTGTAGGCTGGGCCGGTGCGACCGGCGCCTGGTCGAGCCGCTGTGCGGTGAGCGCGCGCGCCACATCGGCCGACTGGATGCGCCCATCCGGCCCGCTGCCCCGCACTGCGCGCAGATCGATGCCCAGTTCCCTGGCGAGCCGGCGCGCCGCGGGGACGGCGCGCACGCTGCCGTCGTGGCCCTCAGCGGCCGCCGCCATGGCGGTCTCTACGTCGGCGCGGCTGATGCGCCCGCCGGGGCCGGTCCCGGCAATGCCCTGCAGGTCGACCCCTTCGCTCGCGGCGAGGCGGGCGGCCAGCGGCGTCGGCCTGGCTTGGCGGCGGTCGTCAGGGGCCAGCGCCGGTGCGCCGGCACGGTGTGGTTCAGGCAGAGACGGCCCCGCCACCGTCTCTGCCTGAGAGGAGGAACCCAGCGACTCGCCAGGCTTGAGGATATAGGCGATCGCAGTGCCAATCGGGACCACCTGCCCCCGCTGCGCGCTGATGGCGGCCAGGGTCCCTGTCGCGGGCGCTTCGACGTCGAGGATGGCCTTGTCGGTCTCTACTTGCAGGAGCGGCTCGCCCTTTTCGACCTGGTCGCCCTCTTTTTTGAGCCAGGCGACGACCTGTCCCGTTTCCTGGGTCATCTCGAACTTGGGCATGTACACAGGTGTTGGCATGGCTGATCCCCACAGAGTGCCGTTGTCATCCTACTGGAACATCAAGTAATCGTGTAGACTAGTAGTCCGTCGCGCTGGTTTTGATGGGCTACGACGCCCACAAGGGGCTAGGCTACGCCCATCAAGACCAGTGCGATGGACTACCAGGTAGCCTAGCAGCCTGTCGCAGAGGACACGTGTCGCCCTCAGCATCCTGGTGATAGCCAGGCCATATGCGTTGCCGCCATCCGGCTCTGAGCCAGGGGTAACGCGTAGCGTGCAAGCCGGTTGCCACCACGTGGCATTTTGCGCCAACAGGCCGATCGATGCTCAAAGAGACTGAGTACCGCCGGAACAGCTTTGTGCTACAGCTCTGCCTTGGCGAGCTTGCGCGCCGCGGCCACGATATCCTGGACCTGCGGGACGGCCGCCTTTTCGAGCCTGGGGTTGTATGGGATGGGCACATCGGCGCCGCCGAGCCGCACGATGGGCGCTTCGAGGTAGGCAAAGGCTGGGCTCTCGGCGATCATTGCTGCGATCTCGCCGCCGAACCCACCGATCAGCGGGGCCTCGTGCACCACCAGCAGCCGCCCCGTCCGTTGCACCGATGCGATGAGCGCCGGCGCGTCGTACGGCTTGAGCGAGCGCAGGTCAATCACCTCTAGCTCGATGCCCTCGGCGGCCAGCGTCGTGGCCGCCTCGAGGGCGCGCGGCACCATGATCGAGGTGGCGACGACCGTCACGCTCGAGCCCTCACGGCGCACGGCAGCACGCCCCAGGGGGACGATGTAGGGCTCGACGGGCACCGGCCCGCGCGACTTGTAGAGCAGCTTGTTCTCGACAAAGAGCACCAGGTTGTTGTCGGCCATCGCAGCCAGCAGCATGCCCTTGGCGTCGTAGGGCGTCGCCGGGGCCACAATCTTGACGCCGGGCACGCTAAGGAACCACGACTCCAGGCTCTCGCAGTGCTGGGCGGCCGCGCCCGTGCCCGACCCCGCCGGCAGCCGCACCACCACCGGCACCGACGCCTTGCCGCCGAACATGTAGCGGATCTTGGCGCCCTGGAGGACGGTCTGCTCCATGCCCAGGGTGATAAAGTCCATGAACTGCATCTCGGCGACCGGCCGCATGCCGAGCACTGCCGACCCCACCGCCGTGCCGATAATGGCGTTCTCCGAGATGGGCGTATCGCGCACCCGGTCTGGCCCGAATTCGTGCACCAGGTCCTTCGTCACGCCAAAGGCGCCGCCGTACACGCCGATATCCTCGCCCAGCAGGAACACCCGCGGGTCGCCGGCCAGGGCCTGGGCCATCGCCTCGCGCAGCGCCTCCGAATAGGTGATCTCGCGGGTGCCCGCAGGTGGGTTGACCGGCACGTCGGGCCCAAAAGTCCGCCGCGCCCAGGCCGGCGCCACCCGCTCGGGCGCGGCCGCCACGTCGGGCTCGACCACGTACACATCGTCGGTCAGGTGCTCCGGTGAGGGCTCCGGCCCGGCGTCGCCGTAGGCGATGGCCTCCTCGATGGCCGCCTCGGCCCGCGCCTGCAGCACCTGCGTGCCCTCTTCGGTCAGCGCGCCCGTTTCGACCAGGTAGCGCTCGAGGCGCTTGATGGCATCCTTCTTCTTCCAGGCCTCGATCTCTTCTTTGCTGCGGTAGAGTTGCTTATCGCTCTTGGAGTGGCCGAGGTAGCGGTAGGTGAGGGCATCGATCAGCACCGGGCCGTTGCCCGCGCGGGCGTGCGCCGCCGCGGCCTGCACCGCCGCGTAGACGGCCAGGGCGTCCATGCCGTCGATCTGCCGGCCGGGTATGCCGTAGGCCACGGCGCGGTCGGCGATGCTGGCCGCGTTCATGCCCCCGTGCAGCGGCATCGACATGCCGTACTGGTTGTTCTCGCAGAGAAAGATGACCGGCAGCTTCCACACCGACGCCAGGTTCAGGCTCTCGTGGAAATTGCCCTCGTTCGACGCGCCATCGCCAAAGAAGCAGAGGACGACCCGGTCCTCCTGTCGCAGTTTGAGCGCCAGGCCGGCGCCTACCGACAGCGGCAGGCCACCGCTCACCACGCCGTTGGCGCCCAGGCTGCCCAGCGAGAGGTCGGCCATGTGCATCGAGCCGCCGCGGCCGCGGCAGACGCCGGTCTCCTTGCCCAGCAGTTCGGCCATCATCTCGCGCACGTCCTGCCCCTTGCCGATGGCGTGCGCATGCCCCCGGTGCGTGGAGACGATATAGTCATCGGCGCGCAGCGCGGCAATGGCGCCGATGCCGACCCCTTCCTGGCCCACGCACAGGTGCATCGTGCCGTGCACCTTGCCCAGGCCGTACTGTTGCCAGGCGGCCTCCTCAAAGGCGCGAGTCAGCAGCATCTTGTAGTAGATCTCGCTCAACAGCTCTGCGGAGAGACCGTCAACAGGCGCGGGCGCCGGTTCGATGTGGGTCGTGTGCGGCATCTCAGTCCCCTATCCCGAGCGGACCAGGTGTCAGGTGGCATGAATGCACATGTGTGAATGATACAGTATCCTTTGTGCATCTGCATTTTAGCACGAGTGCTCACATTTGTCAATAGGTTGGTGGCAGATGTGCATGAGATTTAAGGTTCGGGGGAGGGATGAGGGTCGCTCGCGGCCGGAATCAAAAACCGGCCGAGAGGCTGAATGCCTCTTGGCCGGTTTCCTGCGGCAGTGCACTGCCGTTCGAGGTAGCGGGGCCAGGATTCGAACCTGGGACCTTTGGGTTATGAGCCCAACGAGCTGCCGCTGCTCCACCCCGCAACGTGGGAGACAGTATAGCACAGACGCCTTGTTCCGTCAAACGCAATCACTCTCCGAAAAAGACCTGCCACCACTCGCCGAGGTACGAGGTCAGGGCCGGGGCTTGCTCGGGCGCCGCAGCCGGCGTGGGGGTCGGCTCGGGCGCCGCGCGGGGCACGAGGATAGTGCGCCGGTCGCCCGGGCGGATCTTGTTCAGCTCTTCGCGCGCCACTTTTTCCGCGTACTCGTCGGACTGCACGTAGGTGCGCGTGGCCTGCAGCGCAGCCTCTTCGGCCTGGAGCTGCGCCAGGCGGCCGTCGGCGCCGGCCAGCGCCGTCCGCAGGCGGTAGACCTCGACAATCTGCCCACCAAAGGCCAGCAAAAAGACCGCCGAAATGGCGACGGCCGCCACGGCGATCAACTGCTCGAGGGTCATCTTGTGCAACCACGGCTTTTTGCCCATCGCGCCATCCCCTTGTGAACCCTCTGTATGGTAGCAAATTCCCGCGCCCAGGTCAAGCGCCGCCACCCCCATTCCCAGAGAACCGTGGGCTTTTGAACCACAAAGGGCTTTGGGTGCCGTCCTTGCCCCCTTTGTGCCCTTCGTGGTGATCAAACCCGTCGATCATAGGCGATTCTGGGTGCGCCCGGCCGCGCCGTCTCGTTTGCCTGGCGACAGCAGACGGGGTATAGTCCAGGCATCTGGCCTGCACGTGGCTGGCCGAGAGGAGCGCGATGATGCACGCCTACCCTAGCGACCATCCCGCCCTGCGCCTGTTCGAGGAGCTGCTGGCCGTGCCGGCCCCCTCCGGCCGTGAGGAGGCGCTGGCGCAGCTCATCGTCGACCGGCTCGACTCCTGGGGCTATGCGCCCACGGTCGACGGCTCGGGCAACGTGCTCGTGCGCCTGGAGGGCCACCGGCCCGACGCGCCGCTTTCGTGCCTGGCCGCCCACATCGACGAGGTCGGCCTGGTAGTGACGCGCATCGAGCCCGACGGCTCGCTCCGCATCGACCGCTCTGGCGGGCTCTTGCCCTGGAAGCTCGGCGAACGGCCGGTGCAGGTCCTGGGCGACGGCGCGCCGGTCGTCGGCGTCGTCTCCTTTGGTGCGGCGCACGCGGCCCAGGGGGAGCGCCCCATCGCCTGGAGCGACGCGCGGCTGCTGACCGGCCTGACCCCGGCGCAGCTCGCGGCCGCCGGGGTACGTCCCGGCGCCACCGCCGTGCCGCTCTGCGAAGGGCGCGGCCCCACCCTCTTCGGCGACCCGGCCGACCCCCTCGTCGCCGCCTGGACCTTTGACGACCGCATGGGCGCCGTGGCCCTGCTGCGCCTGCTCGACGAGCTGCGCCACAGCCGCCTGCAGCCCCACCATCCCACCATCATCGCCTTTACCGTGCACGAAGAGTGCGGCGGCCATGGCGCCAGGGCGCTGGCCCATGCGCAACGCCTCGAGACCTTTGTCGGCGTCGACGGCTGCCCCGTCCCGCCCGGCGCCCCGCTGGTGCTCGATGGCCGCCCGGGCATCTGGAGCAAGGATACCGTCACGCACTATGATCAGCGCCTGCTGCGCGCGCTCTGCCGGGCCGCCGAGGCCGCGGGCACGGCGCTGCAGCCGGTGGTCTACGAACACGCCTTTAGCGACGCCGGTCAGGTCTACGCCGCGGGGGCTGCGGCGCGCGTCGCCTGCTTCGGCCACGTGCGCGAGAGCAGCCACGGCTACGAGGTAGCGCGCCTCTCCGTCTTTGACAACGTGCTGCGCACGCTCGTCGAGTTTATCAGAACATGGGAAGGTGCATGAATCAGTCGTTGCCGGCTGTGGCCAAACCTGCGCGGGCGGCGTTGGCGTTGACCGCGGCCTACTACCTGGCCTTCGTGGCCCTGGGCCTGAGCGCTGCCGTCACCGGGCCCACGCTGCCCGGCCTCGTGGCGCAGACGGGCGCCAGCCTCGGTGAGATCGGCGTCCTCTTCACTACCCGCTCGCTGGGCTACATGCTGGGCTCCCTCGGTGGCGGCCGCCTCTACGACCGCCGGCACGGCCACCCGATCATCGCCGCCGCGCTCGTGGCCATGGCCGCGCTGCTCGCCGCCGTGCCGCTGGCGCCGCGGCTGTGGCTGCTCGCGGCGCTGCTGCTGGCCCTGGGCCTGAGCGAGGGCACGATCGACGTCGGCGCCAATACCCTCCTCGTGTGGGTGCACCGCGGCCGCGTGGGGCCCTTTATGAATGGGCTGCACCTGTTCTTTGGCGTCGGCACGTTCATCTCGCCGGTCATCGTCGCCCAGGCGGCCCTGCACACCGGCGGCATCGCCTGGGCCTACTGGGCGCTCGCCCTGGCCGCGCTGCCGGCGGCGCTGTGGCTGCTGCGCCTGCCCAGCCCGGCTGATGGCGCCAGTGCCGAGCCCGGCGCCGTCAGCGGCCGGGCCAGTGCGCTGCTGGTGGTGCTCGTGGCGGCTTTTTTCTTCCTCTACGTCGGCGCCGAGGTCGGCTTTGGCGGTTGGATCTACACCTACGCCCTGGCCATGGGCGTCAGCGACCCCACCATCGCCGCCTACCTGGTCTCGGCCTTCTGGGGCTCGTTCACGGTGGGCCGCCTGGCAGGCATCCCACTGAGCGCCCGTTTCAGCCCGCGCGCCATCCTCGCCGCCGACCTGGCTGGCTGCATCGCCAGCGTCGCCATCCTGCTCGCCTTCCCGCATGCCATGGCAGCCCTCTGGCTGGGCACGCTGGGGGTGGGCGCGGCTATGGCCTCGATCTATGCCGTCACCCTCTCGCTGGCCGAACGGCACCTGGCCTTCACCGGGCGTGTCGCCGGCTGGTTCTTCGTCGGCGCCGGCGGTGGCGGCATGGTCCTGCCCTGGCTGATCGGCCGGCTCTTTGGCACACTCGGCCCGCGGGCAGGCCTTGCCGCCATCCTGGCCGACCTCCTCGTCGCCGCGGCCGTCTTTGTGCTGCTGATTGCCTACACCAAGCGCAGACCGGCGCCAGAGACAGAGGAGCCCGCACGATGAGCACGAGCGACGCCCTGGACCCTAAGGAGATCGTGCGCGCGGGCTATGACCTCATCTCGCGCATCTATCGTGGCGACGAGGAGGGCGAGGAGTGCGCCCACTACCACGCCTGGCTCGACGAGCTCGAGCCGCTGCTCGCGCCCGGCGCCCCGGTGCTCGACCTGGGCTGCGGCTGCGGCGTGCCTGTGGCGCGGCGGCTGGCGCGCCGGCACCCCCTCACCGGCGTCGACATCTCGCCGGTGCAGATCGAGCGCGCCCGGCAGAACGTGCCCACGGCGCACTTTCTCTGCGCCGACATGGCCACGCTTGACCTCGCGCCGCAGAGCCTGGCCGCCGTCGTCTCGTTCTACACCATCATCCACCTGCCGCTCGATGAGCAGCCCGCGCTCTTGCGGAACATCGGCCGCTGGCTGCAGCCCGGGGGTTACCTCATGGCCACGGTGGGCCACAGCGCCTGGACCGGCCAGGAGGACGGCTGGCTCGGCGGCGGCAACGCCATGTACTGGAGCCACGCCGGCGAGGACACCTACCTGGCGTGGCTCGCCGCTGCGGGCCTGACGGTGCTGTGGACGCGCTTTGTGCCCGAGGGCGTGGCCGGCCACACCCTCATCCTCGCTCAGAAGGTGGAATCCACCGCAGAGGCGCAGAGGACGCAGAGATGATCCACAGGTTCATGGTCGGCGCTTGAGCGCCGACTATGAACCTATTGCACAGAGCGGGAACTGGCAAAGTAACGCCAGGAATGCGCCCGGTTCAAGGCGACTCCGTAGCGTAGGGGGGGGCCAGGGCCGCGCAGAACGCGAGGCGCCCAGCAGACTTGACGGCACACTCGCCCTCAAAGTGAGCTGCACTGCAACTTGGCGCCAGCATCGCGCGTCTTAATGGTGAGGGCACCCAACGCTGCGCAATTGGCCCCGCTACGCCGAGGAGGAAGAGGATGAGAGCGGCAAAACGTATGGCGATTCTGGCCCTGGTGCTCACGCTGCTGGCCGCCTGCACGCCCAGCGCCACCCCCACCGCCACGACCGTGCACCCGACAACCGCGCCGGTCGACGTGCCCAGCCCCACGGCGCTCCCGGCCACACCCATCCCCACCGCCGCGCCGGCAATTGTCGAGATCACCGTCTACTTCACCGACGAGAACCGCTACGCCCTCGGCACGCCGCCGTTCGAGGTCGGCGTGACCCGCGCCGTGCCCGCCAGCGCCAACCTGCCCGAGGCGGTGCTGGCCGAGTTCTTCAGCGGCCCCACAGCCGAGGAGAGCGCGCGCGGCCTGGTGCGCATCAACAGCGGCTTTACCGGTTTCAGCAGGCTCACCGTCGAGGGCGGCATCGCGCGCATCTCCCTCACCGGCCCCTGCGCCTCCAACGGCGCCACCTACTCCATCGCCCAGTTGCTGCTCAAGAACCTGCTGCAGTTCCCAGAGATCGAGTACGTCAAGATCTATGACGCCGACGGCACCACCGAGGCCCCCGATGGCCCCACCAGCTCTATCCCGTTCTGCCTCGAGCCGTAGGGTAATTGCTGGGGCAGCCAGCAGAGGCGGCTGCGGAAACGCGTTCGTAGTACGGGAGAGCGGAGGTGGGCTGGCCGCTGGCGCCGCCGGGCGGCGCCAGCGGCCAGCCCACCTCCGCTCTCCCGTACTACGAGCACGCCATGACAGTGTGACCAATGCGTTTTTGCCTGCAAGATGCAACCGTGCTATTATGCCCCCATCGATACCAGGCTCGGAGTCCTTCCTCAACTCCCCCACCTCCTCCTCGGGCTCCGTCTCTCGCCCTCTGCAGAACGCCCGGCACGGGCCCCGGGCTAGAAGGGACGCCCTTCCATGCAGAACGCACCGTTCGGCACACTCAGGCCGGCCGGCGATCTCGGCGATGCCGGCGCGCGCTGCCGCGTTGGCCAGCGCTTGCTCGAGCTCACCGATGCCTACACGGCAGCGGAGGTATTCCAGGAGGTCGTGGCCACGGCCGCGCCGCGCGCTGCCGCATGGGCCGAGCAGCCCGACCTGCACGAGGCGCTGCGCCACGCCGTGGCCGGGCTGGACGATTGTCTGGCGCTGCTCCACGGCGCCGAGGCGCGCCAGGCCGCCTTCCAGGCCCTCTTCCAGGTCTACCAGGCCGACGCCGGCGCCAGCCCCAACGGCCTGACCCGCGAGATCCCCTTCATCCTGCTGCGCCACGCCACCCCCGCCGAGCGATACCTGCTCCGCACCTGGGTGCGCAGCACGCTGGCCGCCGGCGCCCCCTCCGGCGCGGCCGAAGCCTGCTGGCGGCTGCTCCTTGACCTGGACTCGGCCCAGCCGGCCTCGCTGGAGGCCGTGCTCGCCGAGTGCCGTGCGGCGGGCTATGCCGGCCTGGTGGCCGAAAAGCTGCTCGACCTCGACCGCGTCGGCGAGGCGCTCAGCGCCGCCCGCCGCGACCTGCAAGATGCCGAAGCGCTGCTCCACTTCGCCAACTCGCCGGCAGCCCGCGGGCAGGTGCGTGCCGTCATGGCCCTGGTGGCCGAGCGCCTGGAGGCCGGGTTCGACCGCCGCCTGGCAGGCTGGCTCGCTGCTCGCTATGAAGAGCGCGGCGACCTGCCGCGGGCGCTGGAGCTGAGGCTGGAATCGCTGCGCCAGGCACCGGGCCACGGCGACTATGAGCGCGTGGCCACACTGGCGCGGCGCCTCGGCACCTGGGAGCAGTTGCGGCCCGACGTGGCGCACACGCTCGCCCACAACGGGCGCGACGAGGCCCTCGTCGAGCTCGCGCTGGGCGAAGGCGACCCGGCGCGCGCCCTGCCCTACGTCGTCGGCGCGCCCGAGCGCTACGGGCCTGAGGTGCTCGCCCGCCTGGCCGCCTACGCCGCCACCGCCCAGCCCGAGCAGGCCCTGACCCTCTACCGCCACCTGCTCGAACGTGCCCTGGCCGGGCAGCCCGCCGCCGGCGATGCCGAGGCGCACCTCAAGCGCCTGCGCGAAGTGTACGACCACCTCGGCGCCCTCGACGAGTGGGAGGCCTGCCTCGAGGAGCTGCACGAGCAGTATGGCCTGCGCGTGTGGGGCTAGGTCGTGTTCGCAAACCCGTAGCATAGCCCCCCTTGGCCGCCGCAGGCGGCCTCGGGGCGTCTTGGGCGGCGAGACTGGCGCCACAGAACGGCAAAACGGGCACAAGGCCCTAGGAGCGAACCGAAAAACCCCATCAATGACCGACTCAACTCTCAACAGGTAGTGGCATCAGGAGCACGTGCACCACTACGGGTTGTGGACTCGATTTCAACAATGACACTTTTTCGGTGCGCTCCTAGCCCTGCAGGCCTGACAGGTTTCCGGAAACCTGCCAGGTCTCTGGCTTTTACACAAGCGCCGCTCGCGGCTATAATGACAGCATCGCCGCCGCGCGTTGGGCGGCTTGGGTTCGCGTGGGGCAATAAAGGAAGGCGAGGGCGATGGCGACCACATTTCCTGAAGGCTTTGTCTGGGGCACGGCCACTTCTGCCTATCAGATCGAAGGCGCGGTGCGCGAAGGCGGACGCGGCGTCTCCATATGGGACCGCTTCAGCCACACTCCCGGCAAGACCGAGAACGGCGACACCGGCGATGTGGCCAGCGACCACTACCACCGCTGGCGGCAGGATGTCGGCCTCATGAAGGAGCTGGGCCTCAACGCCTACCGCTTCTCCATCGCCTGGCCGCGCATCATCCCCGATGGCAGCGGCGCCGCCAACCAGGCCGGGCTCGACTTTTACGACCGCCTCGTCGACGCCCTGCTCGCCGCCGGCATCGAGCCCTTCCCCACCCTCTATCACTGGGACCTGCCCGAGGCGCTCTACGACAAGGGCGGCTGGCTCAACCGCGACGCCGCCGGCTGGTTCGCCGACTATGCCGCCGTCGTCTCCAGCCGTCTGGGCGATCGCGTGCGCCGCTGGATCACCCACAACGAGCCCTTTGTCGCCGCCTTCGAGGGCTATGCCCTCGGCAGCCACGCCCCCGGCCTCAACGATCCCAAGGCGGCCTTGCAGGTGGCGCATCATCTGCTGCTCTCGCACGGCCGGGCGGTGCCCATCCTGCGCCAGAACAGCGAAGCGGGCGCCCAGGTGGGCATCGCGCTCAACCTGAGCTGGGTCGATCCGGCATCCGAGCGCCAGGCCGACGTGGAGGCGGCGCAGCGCTTCGATGGCCTGCTCAACCGCCTCTTCCTCGACCCGCTCTTCCGCGGCGCCTACCCGGCCGACATGCTGGCCTACGCCGGCCCACTGGCGCCCGAAGTCGAGCCGGAGGACCTGCTGCAGATCGCCACGCCCATCGATTTCCTCGGCGTCAACTATTACAGCCGCGCCGTCGTCGCCGATGACCCCCAGGGTGGCCCCCTGGGCGCGCGGCAGATCGTGCCCCCCTACGCCGAGCTCACCGAGATGGGCTGGGAGGTGTACCCGGAGGGCCTGCGCCAATTGCTCGTCCGCCTGCACCAGGAGTACCATCCCGCCGCGCTCTATATCACCGAGAACGGCTGCGCCGCGGCCGACAGGCTGCAGGATGGCCGGGTGCACGACCCGCAGCGCATCGCCTACCTCAGCGCGCATCTGGCGGCCGCCCACCAGGCCATCGCCGAGGGCGTGCCCCTGCGCGGCTACCTGGTGTGGAGCCTGCTCGACAACTTTGAGTGGGCCTACGGCTACACCAAGCGCTTTGGCCTGGTCTACGTCGACTATGCCACGCAGGCGCGCGTCGTCAAAGACAGCGGCGCCTGGTTCCGCCAGGTGGCCACGGCCAACGCCCTGCCCTGAGACAGCGCGGGCCTGGGCCGGTAGAGCCACAAAGAACACAAAGGCTTCCCCTTTGTGTCCTTTGTGGCTCTGCCGGCCTGGCACCCGCTCTTGTACCCAGGAGAATGCCTGGATCACCCGTGCGTCGCTTATCGTCCGCCGAACTCTTGCAGCCGCGTGCACTCTACCAGCCGGTCCAGCGTCTTCATGGTGAACACTTTGCCGCGTGTGGCCAAGAGCAGCTTCTTCATGTCCTCGCGCCGCACGCCAAAGCCCCGCCCGGCGATGCACGCCACCACCTGTTACTTGGGCGTGCCTTCCGGCTGCCCCTCCATGCTCAGCGCCGCCAGGTGCTGGATGCGCGTCACCTTGTCGCGCGCCGTCCCGTCGTCCTCCGTCAGCTTGGCCTCGATCACCACCTGCGGGTTGAACTCGCTGGGCACCACGAAATCTGGCGCCTGGTCAAAGCCCGGCACCGTCTCCGCCCGCTTGGTCTTGCGGTAGCTGACGTGCGCGCCAACAAGGACGCCCTCGATCGTCGCTTCTAAGTGGGTGGACACAATTAGGTTGACATCGAGCCACTGCCATGCCGCTTTGGCTTGCTGCAGCAGAGGCTGCACGCCCAGCGCCGCGTGTCAACAGAATTCTGTCCACCCACTTAGGGCGTCGCCCACCAACTCCGAGACCGAATCTCGGTGCCCGGCAGACGGCCGTCCCAAGAAGCGCTCGTAGAGCAACATCGCATAGGGCACGCCCATGTCGGCCAGCCGCGCCATAGACGCCGGCCCGTGGCGCGTGTCGGCCTTATCCAGGCGGTGGATCTTGTCGGCCTCGACCTTGGGCGCGGGCCATCTGATGAGCTGGCAGGCGGTATCGACCAGCACCCTGATGCGCTGCCTGGTGACCTCGGTGCCCTTGAACGGCGCCGTGGGCTTGAGCCGGATTGTGCGATCGATGCCGCGCACAAAACTCTGGCTCACCGCAATGCCTGTGCGCTGCGTGGCGAGGTATGCCCACTCGGACGGTGTAAAGCCCAAGATGGTACGCAGCACGATGAGCGCCATCGGCGCCTGCAGGGCAGCCTCCAGGACCGTGGCGCAATCCATGTCGCGGAACCCGCCCGTCGCCCGCTTGAGCGCCTCATAGCCCGCTTCGAACACAGGATAGTCGACGAACCCTTGGCCTCTGGGCAGCACCAGGAACTCGGATTCGAGCGAGGAAAAGATTGCCGAGACACAGCCATCGAGGTCGGCCTCTACCTCACGGAAGGGGATCTCAAAAGGATACTTCATCGGGACCTCCGCTGTCATAGCCGCGCACGTCCTCGGCGATGCGGTGTTCGAACAGCGGGCCGAGGCTCGGCGTCTCGTCGAGGAACTGGGCGACGCGGGCCCAGCCGCCCAAGGCTTCTGTGGCCCTGGCGACAGCGCCAAGCTTGGCCGCTGTGTCGATGGCGCGATCCCACGACGGTCGGAGGTCCCAGATGGCCAGCCGGACCAGGTGTCCGTAGGCGATACAGCGCATGTCTCCCTTGGTGAGCTTGACGCCGCCCGCCCGCAAGGCTTCCATGTCCTTCCGCACCAATCGCGCGATCCCTTCGCCGCTAGACGCGAGCATCGCGCGCGATACGGTCCCTGTGGAGCGGCAGACAGACACGCTGTCCACGATCGAGGACCCCGTGCCGTTGATGTGGATCGAAGCGCTCATTTCAGCCGGGCAGGGCAGCGCGGCTGTGCAGGCCAGCCCGGCGTCGAGCACGGCCGCCGCGATGGGATAGTAGGCCTCGATGGTGTTGTGGTGATAGGTGAAGGCAAGCGGCGCCCCCGGCTTGAGGGCGCGTGCCATGTTGGCAAACACCGCCGAGAGGCCTTCGGCAAAGTGGTCCAGTCCTCGCTCCATCGTCGCATTGCCGGTCAGCTCGTTCTCGTTCCGTGTCGACGGCCTGTCGAAGGCGCCGCCCGTGTCGACGGCCAGCCGCCGCAGCCACACGTAGCAGAAATCCATCAGCTCGGCGTATTGCACGTTGGCAAAGTAGGGCGGGTCGGTGAAGACGCCGTCCAGGCTGCCCGGCGGCGGCGCCTCCATGGTCGAACTGGCGCAGCGTAGCTCTACCCTCCTGCCGGCCCCCGCAGTCTCGTTCGGGCGCCGCTCGCCGATCCACTCGCCCTGCACCTGCACAACGACCTTGCGTCCGCCCCGGTGTTGGATCTCGAACGGCGCGTCGCAGTAGGCCTTGGCGGCGGCATACTTGTCGATGATGTCGACCAGCCCCCGCTGCCGATGTTCGGGCCCTCGCCACCATTGGCGATGCCGAGCAGGTTCGACTCGCACTGCACGAGCCCCACCGGGAACCCATGCACCGAGAATACGTCAAGCGACTTGAGCGCCATGGTGTCGTAGCGGCAGAGCATGTTCTGGTAGCGCAGCAGGTCCGAGAGGTTTGTCGCCAGGGCATTGCGCAGGCGCGCATCGGGGCACTCGGCGATGGCCCGGCAACTCAACTCCAGGCCGAGGAGTTGGCGTGTGTTAAACATCTCGCGATAGCGCCGGTAGCCCCAGCGGTGCAGCCGGTCGGTCTCATCGCCGCGAGGGATTTCGTCGTCGGGCACAAACTGGGGGTCAAGCTGCGCCCAGGCCGAGGCCGCAGCCGCGTACCTGTGCAGATCAGCCTCGTCGGGCACTTTGAAGAAACGGCCTGCATGCCTCGGCATGCAGGCCGGGCAATGGTACTCGATGGCCACCATGCGGTGCTCGGGCGCCCCCTGCGCCGCATCCGGGTACGCATTCACATGGCCACAGTGGGGGCAAGCGCAGCGGTTGCGCGCTGCCGGGCCGTGCAGGCGCAGCGCACCCCCGCATGTGCCGCAACGGCCGGGGTTACGCCGGTCCTCGACCTCGTCAAGCTGTCCACACATCGCGCAGATCAACACGTTCTGAGGATGGCGCCGGTTCTCGGCCAACAGATAGCCGGGGAAAAGATCGAACGTCTGTCCGCAGTGCCCGCAGCGGTGGGTCTTGACCCAGATAAAGTACTTGACGTGAGCGTCGGGTGAGCCGCACTCCTTGCACGTCGTACGGTAGAGCTGGCCCACCTCGCGCTCGAGCCGCGCCCGCAGGTTGTTCGCCGCCTGCCGATAGGCCGGCACGTCGAGGTGCTCGATCTCCTGGCGCACGATCCAGTAGGCCATCGGGTTGATGTCGTAGCCGATCACGTCGCAACCGGCGCGGTTTGCTTCGATCAGCGGCGTGCCGCCGCCCATGAACGGATCGGCCACCCGCGTGCCATGCAGGTCGTGCGCCCGGTAGAACGCCTCCCTCAGCGGTCCTTCGGCAAACTCGGCAAGCAGCAGGCCGCGGAACAGCGTGCCCGGGCGCCTGGCGAACCACTTGTGCACCGCAATGATCGGCCGATAGTTCTGCTGGATCTGCTTCTCGCGCAGCGCCAGCTCGGCGATGAATGGAATATCGAACGATCTCTCGATCATCACGGTTCTCCCGCTCGCATGGAACGCTCCTGCTGAGGCGTGGTCAGGGCCGCTTTCCTCTTCTGGTCCGCCAACCATTATAGCACACCTGTCCAACCCCATGACCGGCATGCCATCGTGAGCGGCCCTCAGCCAGGTCCGATGCTCAACCTGTCGTCGTCTCGGCCGCCAGCCGCACCCCCTCTTCCTCGTCCACCCGCGTGAGCAGGATGATGCCGCCGACAAAGAACACCACCAGCGCCACGATGCTCAGCCGGCTGGAGCCGGTGAGCTGCCCCACCAGGGCAAAAAGCGCTGGGCCGGCAATGCCGGCGAATTTGCTCGACACGTCGTAAAAGCCATAGAACTCGGCACTCGCTTCTTTAGGGACCATGCGCCCGAAGAGGCTGCGGCTGAGCGCCTGCGTGCCCCCCTGCACCATGCCCACGGCCAGGGCCAGCGCCCAAAAGTGCCAGGCGGCGCTCATAAAGTAGCCGGCGATGGCGATGAGCGTGTACCAGCCCAGGCCGAGCATGATCGCGCGCTTGGTGCCGATGCGGCTGCCGAACTTGCCGAAGAACAGCGAGCAGGGGATGCCCACGAACTGGGTCAAGAGCAGCGCGCCGATGAGGTCCATCATGCCGATGCCGATCTCGGCACCATAGATGGTGGCCATCTTGATGATAGTGCCGATGCCGTCATTGTAGAGCCAAAAGGCCAGCAGGAAGAAGAACAGTTGGCGGTACTGGCGCAGGTGGCGGAAGGTCTGGCCCAGGCGGCGAAAGCCGGCGCTCACCGCGGGCACCCCTTCGCCGATGCCGGCCACGTTGCGCGGCGGCTCGGGCACCCACTTGAGCAGCGGCACGGTAAAGGCGCCCCACCAGAACGCCACACTGAGGAAGGAGAGCCGCGGCCCCAGCGTGCCGGGCAGCAACTGGATCATGCCAATGTTGGCCGCCAGCAGCAAGCCGCCACCGAGGTAGCCCAGCGCGTAGCCCTTTGATGAGACATAGTCGATCTCATCGGCGCCGGCGATGTGCGGCAGGAGCGAGTCGTAAAAGATCGCCGCGCCGGCAAAGCCGATAGAGGCGACGATGGTACAGCCCAGCGCTAGCAGCCAATCGCCCTGTTGCACCAGGAAGAGCAGCCCGGTGGCCACGATGCCCACGGCAGCAAACACGGCCAGAAAGCGCTTCTTCGACCCGGTATAGTCGCCGATGGAGCCCAGGATCGGCGCCATGATGGCGCTGATCAGGAGCGCAATCGAGGCCGCATAGCCCCAGTAGACCGTCGCCGTGTTCCCCGGCAGCCCAGCCGCGACCACCGAGGAAAAGTACACCGGCAGCACCGCGGCCTCGACGGTGGTGGAAAAGGCCGAGTTGCCCCAGTCGTAGAGGCACCAGGCGTTGACGATGCGGCGGTGGAGTTTCAGTTCCATGGCGGCTCCTTGTGGCAAATCACACCTGACACAGCGATTTCCATGGCGGGCAGGCGATCGGCGAAGACTCCGGCAGAGGCCTGCCCATGCCGCGGCTGGGCCCCCCCTACCGTTCCCCCGTCGCGGGGGGATTAGGCTGTCTTCCGCGGCACTAGATCGCTCGCTTGCCGTTTCTTGGCCACACAGGACGCGGTCGAGCGCCCCAATTCCCCCGCGACGGGGGAACGGTAGGCCTGCGCCCCGAGGGCTTGGCCCGCAGGGGGGGCCACCGTGCAGCAGGAGAAACCGTCTGTCAGCCGCGGCGCGAGCTGGGCCGAGTTTTTGTCAGAAAGTCGACGCTGACCATCTGCCAGGGAAATCGGTGTGTCAGGCATCATAACACACAGCTTAGCAGGGACCGGCGCTCTACCTCTCCGACCAGAATTTCGGTGCTGCCCTCAGCACCTCATCCCAGTTGGCCGGCAGCCGTATCTCCCTGGTCACCTTGCCCTGCCCACCCACACCCACCGGCAACCACGCCGAGTGCCGGGGATGATCTCCCCCGGCAACAACGATGGTGAACTTGTCGGGGTCAAGCGCTATCGGCAGCGCAGCCTCCGCGGCGGCCGCCTCAAACCAGGCCGCCCACTCGCCCCTGTACCTGTGGCCGGCTTCCAGAAACCCGGATTTCGTATACTGCGCCGTTGCATGCTCGAAGAAGAATCGCCGCAGTCTCTCCTTCGTCCAGCCGGCCTCGGCGAACGTTCGCGCCGCCCACGGTGAGACGATCAGCCAACCCACTTCGTCAGCCGCGTTCCAATAGTTCTCGTAGGGCATGCCCATGACCTTGCTCAGGCTCAGAATCGTGCCGGCAACGTGGTCATCAGGATGGCCGACAATGTTGATGCTGCCCCCAACGGTGAACACACTGACCGTGTTGGCCCCGCGGGCGAACCCCCGCTCCACGCTGAGTGGCTCCCAGGTCGCGGGCATGAGGTCCTCAGCCTCAGCAAAAACCAGCCCGGTATAGCGGCCTGGCTGTGCCATCACCGAGACCGAGGTGACCCCCGGGATCACGCCCCCCAAGGTGGTCAGCAACAGCCTGATCGCGCGGCCGATGCTGGCGCCGGCCGGATACTCTGCCGACGGACCCAACATGCCATAGCTCGAGTTGATGCCGATCTGTTTGGCAATGGGCCCGTTGATGACGACGGTAGGGGTAGAGGCGTGGGTCGTTCCCGAGCTCTCGGCCAGTTGGAATCTGGGGTCCGCCATCGCCTCGACGATGGCGATCAGCACGGGCATATACTCGGGGCGGCACCCTGCCATGGCCGCGACGATGGCGATGGCTGCCGGCGTGGCGATGCCGCCTCTCGGCGGGACCTTGGCCACCATCTCGTCGGGCGCGCGGTCGGTGCCCGTCAGGAGCCACCTGACCCGCTCCTTGGTAGCCGGCAGGAGCGGCAAACCATCGCCCCATCTGTTCGTCAGGAACGCCTCATTCATCTGTTGCATGGCGTCGGCATAGTCCTGCCCCTGATAGACGAACGTTGCCGGCGTCGCTGGGGAAATGCCTGTTGCCTGGCTTTGTGGCCGCCATGCGGTGAGCCCGAAAACGATGCTGTCGAGGCTTTGCTCAAAGACGGGTCTGTAATCCGCAATCGCGCGCGTCAGCGCGTCCTGAGGGACCACAGCCAAGGGGAGGTCGGCGAATTTGGCGCCTCGATAGACGTTTGCTGCTACGCGCTGCAAGAGTGAGCCGACAATGCAGACCGCTGGGATGCCTTCTTTCTCGATCAGAACCATGCCGCGAACAAGCGCGGTTGTGCAACCCCCTCAACCGCCATTGCCGAGAATGACTGCATCCAGCCCCTGCGCTTTTGCCGCCTTGCCGGCGCCGGCGATAATGGCCGCCTGCGTGGGCTCGATGACCTGCTGATAGGGCACGATGGTGGCCCCGGGGAATCGTTTCTGCAATAGCTCCTGAAGATAGGGGAAGGTCTCGTCGCCCCTATAGTGCCCCTGCCACATGAGTCCGATTCTCTTGCCGTTCAGGGTGTCAAGCCGGGGCGCCGGTATCGTCCCTACCTCAGTCGCGCCAACGGGGTTGAACACCTCCAATGTCACCGGCCCAGCCTCCGCAGGGCCGACCGCCGTGCTCATGCCGTTTTCTCCTTTCTCCGACGCCCTCTGGGCAATAAGGGGCGTGACCTGTCGACCCTATCGTACCATCATGTTGTGGAATCGTGAAATTGCGAGCATTTGAGGGGTGTTTGTGGGTTGGCTGGCCTCGCCGGCTGCTACCGTGATGCTGCGGCCAGCGGGATGGTTCCCCGGCAGCCTGCTAGCTGACACTGAGCTGCGAAGTGCCGCTACTCCTTGCCGGCCACGAGCCCAAGCTGCAGCGCAGAGCGCACCAGCTCGGCGGTATTGTGCACGTGCAGCTTGCTCATCAGGTTGCCGCGGTGCCACTCTACCGTCTTGACGCTCAGCGAGAGGCATTCGGCGATTTGGGGGCTGGTCTTGCCATCGACGATGTGCTGCAAGATTTCGATCTCGCGCGGGGTCAGGGGCTCGGTGGGCTGCTGTATCTCTTCGAGCAGCGTGCGCGACGCCTCGGGGTGCAGGAACACCCCGCCGCCCGCCACGATGCGCAGGGCAGCCATCAGGTCCGAGCCCAGGGCGCGCTTGAGGATATAGCCCGAGGCGCCGGCGCGCAACAACGCCAGGACGTACCAGCGCTCTTCGTGCTGCGTGAGGACGAGGACGCGGGTCTGGGGGTAACGTTCGCGGATGATGCGGGTCGCTTCGATGCCGTTCATCCCCGGCATGGCGATATCCATCAGGACGACATCGGGCCGGAGCTCGGCGGCGCGGGCGACGACCTCGGCGCCATCGCGGGCGTCGCCCACCACCTCCACATCGTCGTAATCACTGAGAAAGGCACGCAACCCTGCGCTGAGGATGGCGTGATCGTCGGCCAAGAGCACGCGAATCTTGGACACCGGCATGTCCCCTTCGTGGATGAGACACCCAGAGCACGCCGGCACAGTCTCACTAGCCCGGCGGGGAGCCGGCCGCGGCATGGCATCCGGCGCGACTGAGTCAGTGCCCCGGCGGGCCATCACGCACCTCCTATGAGGCTGCTCCCATGAGGACTATAGCACATTCTTGCTCCTCCTCCAAGGGTGCGGGGTATGCCGCAAGAGCGCCGGCAATCCCGGTGAAGGCCGGCCGCCTGCTCCGCTGCACCCGGCGCTAACCGGGACCGGGTTTTGATGGGCTGTCGAGGTCCGGCTGCCCCCGCGGGGGCAGCCGGACCTCGACAGCCCATCAAAACCCCCAAGAGGGGCCCGTACCGGCCTCGTGCAGAACCCGCAACCCGGTCACCGATCAACCTGTGACACACCCCCGCCGCGCCTGGCCGTGGCGAGCTCGCCACCTGACCCACTGAACCGCTACCAGACCAGGCTCAGCTTGTCTTTCCACGCCTGCGGCAGGAAGGCGCCGATGGCCAGCCAGTGCCGCGCGTTGGAGAGCATCACCAGCAGCCCAAAGATGAACATGGGAACGTCCATGTAAATCGTCACCGAGGCCAGCGTATCGACCACGGCGCCGAAGCAGCCGCATTCGATGCTGCGTCCCTGGCTCAGCACGACCGCCTTGGCGACAAAGAAGGCCACGCTCATCAGGCTCGCACCCAGGGCCGAGATGCGGGTGAGCACGCCGCCCAGCAGCCCCAACCCGCACAAGAGCTCGATGAAGGGCATGATCAGCCCAAAGAAGCGCGCCACGTTCACCGGCGCCACCGGCAGGATGCCAAAGTTGTACACCGCATCGACCGAGTAGCGCTCGATATCCACCAGCTTGCCGTACGAGGAGAGCAAAAAGATCCCGGCCAGGACCAGGCGGCAGACGATGATCACATAGGGGTTATCGACCACGGCCCACAGTCCGCCACGCTTCGCCGGCGCGGCCGTCAACGCCTTGAACATGCTCTGCCTCCCCTACTTGCCCGGCTGCCACTCGGTGGCGGCCTTGACGATATCGGCAAACGCCGCTTCGGCCTTTTTGTCGATGCCTGCCTGGTCGTGCCCGGCGATGGGGTGCGCCACGACCACCAACGCCAGCCCGGTCACACCCTGGTCCTGCACAGCCTTCTTGAACGGCTCCTCGAAGGGCGTGGTGGCGATGCTCACGGTGGGGATGCCTTGCTTTTCGATATTGAGCTGGTCAACGACCAGCCATCCGGTGCAGCTCCCTCAATCGGCTTGCGAGGCGATGACCAGATCGGGCTTGAGCGCCGCGATCGTGGCCGCCAGCTTTTGGCTGTCCTCCATGCTCTTGGAGATGGCCGCCGTCTCGGGCGCCTGCTCCCACAGCTTGATGATCTTGACGTCCTGGTACTTTTCGGCGAGCAACTCGGCCAAGCGGGTCAGCAACTTGTCGCCGTTGGGCTTTTCGTTCCAGCGCAGCGCCACGGTCTTGCCGTCGAGGGTGGCCGGGTGCGGCTGCACGGTGACCGCGCCCACTTGAGCAGTGTTGCCCGACGTCTTTGGGGCCGCCGGCGCGCAGGCCACAAGTGCAGCCACCAACACTGAGGCCACGAGCAGAGTAGCCAGCAACCTTTTCACGGACCCAACCTCCTACTGCGTCTCCTGCGGATAGTCCAGTTCCACCCACTTCGGCCAGCCACCCTGGAGCAACATGAGCTTGGTGTAGCCACGTTTCACGAGCTGCATGGCGACGTCGGTGCTATCCTCCTCATGGGCACAGCCGCAGTAGAGGATGAGCAGCTTGTTCTTGGGCAGTTCCTTCGGACTCGGGATCTCCGCTGCCCAGGGGAAGTTGACCGCCCCCTTGATATGCCCCACCGCGTAGGCCTCGGCAGGCTGGTTGTCCACCACGATCACGTCGGCTCCGCCCTCAATCAGTTCCTTGAGCCCCTCCGGACTGATGGACTGCAGTTGCTCGGGCTTCTTGGGAGCGGCAATCGCCAGTGTCGGAGTCGGCATTGGCGGCGGCGTGGCCGTCGCCGGAGCCGGCGCGTTGGTGGGATTGGCCGGAGAATTCGCAGGCGACGGCGCGGCCTGTGGCGATGTAGCGGGCGCGCACGCCGTCATGAGCACGAGCAACTGAACCACGAGCAGAGAGAGACAGGCGGTGGTCCGCATGTCCCGAGTCTGCATAGACACTACGATGCCCTCCTCTCACATCTCCCGCCGGGCGAGCGAATGGGCCGGCACAGGCCGATCCATTCGCTTGCTTGCGGGCTTGACTTTCACCAGGCCGAGTGGCGCTGGGTCGTGTTTGCAGACCGTCGTAGCCTAAGTGGGTGGACACAATTAGGTTGACATCGAGCCACTGCCATGCCGCTTTGGCTTGCTGCAGCAGAGGCTGCACGCCCAGCGCCGCGTGTCAACAGAATTCTGTCCACCCACTTAGGGCCTTGTGCCCGTTTTGCCACTTCATGGCGCCAGTCTCGTCGCTTAAGATGCCCACAGGAGGCTATGCTACGGGTTTGCAAACACGACCTAGTAGAGCTGGAACCACATGCCTCCGCCAAGCGTGACGCCGCCTGCAGGGTTGGCGTTGAAGGTCATCAACGGCTTGCTGTCTGTCTGCGCTACGGCAAAGGCTACCCAGCCCTCGAGAGACTCGCCAGAGCCGACATCGCCACTGAGCTCTGGACCGGGCAGGGCGACTGCTGCTGCCTGGTAGCTCTTGCCATCGGCAGAGAGAGCCTCGAACTGTGTGGCTCCAGTCACCGCAAATCGACAGTCGCCGGGCGCCCCTCTGGCCGCATATTCGAAGCGAATGCGCGCTAGGACATATTCCGTCCAGGCGCTTGCCGGCTGGCTCGACGCGCTCGCGGCCTGGATACTCCGCCATGCCTTATCACCACGAAGGACTTCTTCGAGAGTAATCTTGACGTCATACAGTTCGTGCGAGGTATATCCCTCACCGCATTCGATCAGGCCGGCCACGACGGTGCCGGCAGGTGCCGCGCCGGCCTGAGAAAGGCCGTCCGCCACGGGCGCCGGCGCTGATGTGGGTTCTGCTGTTGGCGCCGCCGTGGGCGCCGCAGTCGGCACCTGCGTGGGTATCGTCGTCGGCGCGGATGTAGGCACGACTGTTGGGGCCTGCGCACAGCCGGCTATAGCCAGCCCGAGAACGAGCAGAATACAACCAACTCTTCTTCTCACTGAAACCTCCCCTGATCCAGTAGCCTGCACAGGTGCTTCATCCGGCCGCTGGGGTCTGAGATACTCCCGCTCTTCGGCCGAAGAGACGGCAGGGGGATTTCTCCCCCTGCCGCTCGGGGGGGACCGCTATTTCCACTTGTCGATTGAGGCGCTTACCATGTAGCCCAGGTCGCTGGCCTGCCAGAACAGGTTCATCTCGCCGCCGACCACCAACACGTTGATGCGCTGGGGATCACGGAACCTGGGCACCAACTCGTCGTCGGCCAGCTTTAGCCACGACGCATAGGGCTCGGTTCCCTTCTTGGCGTTGGGCAGGATAAAGTTCTGAACGTGGTAGTAGTCGCCCCAGAACGATTTGGCGGTGAGCTTGGAATTGTCAAAGATGTACTGGCTGAGCTTTTCCTTGGTATCAAAGCCCTCGCTCACGAGCTGCCGCACGACGACGGGGTCCAGGTACAGGGTCGCGCTTGTGAACGGAGTGAACTGCAGCCAGTACGGCATCTGAGGGGCAAGGTCCTTGGAGAAGCTGGTATCGGGGCGGATGAGCCCCCAGCCGTTGAAGAGGCTGACCACGCTCTCGTCTGCCTTGAACCCCTTCTGCACATGGAACGGGCTCCAACCTTCGGGCAGCGCTTCTTCCTTCTCGGCGAAGCAGATGTTGTTGTAGTTCAGGTTGTTGCCCTGGCTGCCCATGTAGGTCTCGCCGATCTTGCCTCCGCCGTCCAGGTTCTTAGACATCAGGGTCCAGGCCCTTCCAATGGTGGCATTGGCGTGGTTGAAAGGTCCCATCGCGCCTGTCGAGGAGTTCATGCCGATCTCCTTGGCGATGGGCCCGTTGACGACCACTGCGCGGGTGAAGGAGGTCGTCGACGTGAACAGCGCGGGCACGCCGGTCGAGGCAATGGCGAGCACCACCGGGAAGTACTCCGGATCGCAGCCTGCCATCACGGCATTGACCGCCACCTGCTCAACCGTATAGCTCCAGGCTGGGTGAGGCGAGGAGGCCTGCATCTTGCCCACGATTTCGTCGGGCTTGTGGCTGGTAGCGGCCAGCATCGCCTCAACGCGCTCCTGGGTGGGGACCACGATTGGCAGGCCATCGGTCAGACCGTTCTCCAGGAAGAGGCGGTGCAGGTTCTCCTCGGTGTCGGGCTGCAGGAATCTCTCGACCGGTCTCTCGATCTGCCCGGTCTTCATGTCGTCGTCGCTCAGCGGCTTTGTCAGCGCTTCGACGACGCTGTCGATGACGGGCTTGCCCGAGATGGGATCCTTGCCCAGCAGGTACTCACGGCACGTGGCGGCGGGCATGCCCGTCACCGGATGGGGCACGAAGGTGAAGCGCTCGTTTGGCATGCCCTTACTGTAGGCATAGTTGTGGACGAGCTCGGCGAATCTCATGGTGGTCATCGGGGCGGTGGGGACGCCCATCTTCTCGACCGTCCAACTGTGGCCGGCGACCGCCGGCGCACAGGTGCTTCAATGTCCGACCCCCATGATCATGCCGTCGCCCTTGGCTTTGACCTCGTCCCACAATGCGGGGTCATTGTCGAAGTAGGTGCCGGCCTTGGTCCTGACCTCGAACTTGGTCTTGGGGTACTTTTCGCCCATGATCGAGGCCATCTCGGTGAATAACTGGTGCGTGTCGGTGAACCCGACATCGACGATGTAGATCGTCTTGCCATCGAGGGTGTCGAGGCGGGGCGCCATCGGCACCAGCTCGATCGGCGGCGGGTTGCCTGATGGGTTATGGACGGTGATCAACTGCTCTGAAGCCGGTATCTCTACAGTCTTCTCGACGATCTTCTCCACCGGCACCTCGACCGTCTCCTTGACCACGACCGGTGTGGGCTGTGGCCCGCACCCCGCCAGGAAGCTGGTCAGGAGCGCCAGGGCCAGCAACAGGCCCATGAGCTTCCTCATGACTGTCTCCTCCTAAGGTTAGCCTTTCCTCCAATAGACTCTCGACATTGACTCAAGCCACAGTTGGTCTGTCGATCGGATCACCCCCCTTCCGGGCGCGCCCGCGCGCCCCACAGGGCCGCCGGGTACCAGCAGCAACTCGACAAAGGCATCGGAAGGAGAACCATCTCCATGCTATCATGTCCTTGTGAATTTGTGAACAGGCGCACGCCTAGTGTCTGTGCTGGGGAATCGCTTGGTCTCGACCCCAGGTGTTTGCCTGGGGCCGAGACCAAGCGATTCCCCAGCCATTACCGGCGTACTCGCTGCGCTCAGTTGCAACAGAAAAGGCCCAACTCGTTGGAGCAGGGCCTTGTCTCTCACCGTTGAGCAGCTTGTGATCCTGCGCATCGCGCAGAGCTCCGGGAGTCCTGGCGCCGTTCTGACTCGCCGGTATCCGCTACGTGCCGCTGGGCACCTCGACGCTGATGACCGTCCCGCCGCCGGGTCTGGATCGTATCTGGCACTCCCCGCCGAGGATCACGGCGCGCTCCTGCATGCCGCGCAGGCCCAGCCCGCGCCCGCTGTGCTTCACCGCCGCCACCGCCGCCACGTCAAAGCCGCGGCCGTTGTCCTCGACGACGAGGCGCACCCGGCCATCGCTCATCTGCAGGGTCACCTGCACCTCAGTGGCCCCTGAATGCCGGGCGATGTTCGTGATCGCCTCCTGCGCGATGCGGAAGAGCGCCGTCTCCACAGCGGCCGGCAGCCTGATGTCCATCCCCCGGCACTGCATGCTCATGGCGATGCCGTGCGGCTTGAGGCGCTCTTCGCCATACCAGTTGATGGCCGGCACCAGGCCCAGGTCGTCGAGCAGCGAAGGGCGCAGGTCGCTCACGAGGCGGTGCACGCTCTCCAGCGCGCCCGCGGCGATGTCCTTGCCCGCGGCCAGGTGCTCCTCGGCCTTTGGGCTCTGGGCGCGCACGGCGGCCAGCGCCCGGTCGAGGCTCAGGATCAGCGCGTTGAGGTTCTGGCTGGTTTCGTCGTGCAGCTCGCGCGCGATGCGCTTACGCTCGTCCTCCTGCGCCGAGATCACCTTGGCCAGCAGCCCCTCGCAGGCCCGCTGTTCGTGCTGCAGCGCGTGGTACAGCCGGGCGTTGCTGATGGCCAGCGCCGCCTGGTCGGCCAACCCGCGCAGCATGGCGAGCTCGTCGTGGCCCAGGCTGCGCGCGCTATCGAGCGCGAACACCACGAGGCAGCCCACGAGCTCGCCCTCGTGCTCCATGACGGCGCCGGCGCAAGTGCGCATGCCCGCGCCGGCGTAGAGCGCTGACCCCGGCAGATCGGGCGCGGCTGCCGTGTCGGCAACCTGGAACATGCCGCTCTCCGCCGCCAGGGCCTTGATGGCGGCCCGCGGCAGCGGCGGGATCTGCGCCTGCAGTTCTGGCGGCAGGCCGTAACTGGCGACGCAGCGGACCACGTCAGCCTGCGGATCGTAAAGGCTCACGCTGGCCGCCGGGGCATTGAGTGCCGCGGCCGTCTCGCTGCAGACGGTATTGAGCACGCTCGGGAGGTCGAGTTGCGTGTTGAGGCGGCTGGCCGCGCGCGCCAGCGCTTCGGTGCGGGCGCTGTGCTGCCGCAGCGCCTCTTCGTTCTCCCGGCGCTCCCGCTCGCGCAGCTCCAGGGCGCCGGCCATCTGATCGAGCGAGCCCGCCAACTGGCCCAGCTCGCCGCTGTGCCGCGAGAGCCCGGTGCGTGCGGCAAAATCGCCCGCCGCGAGGCGCTTGGTCGTGCGCACCAGGTGCTGCACCTCGCGCACCACCGCCGCGTTGCCGCCGAACCAGGCCGCCAGCAGCGCAAAGACAGAGACGGCCCCCAGGGCCAGCAGGTTGCGCCGCAGCGTATGGTCCGACTCGGCAAAGGCCACCGCCATGGGGATGCCGACCTGCACGTAGACGTTGCCGCTGGCCAGGCAGCACAGCACCTTGTGGGCATAGATGCGGGGCACGCCGTCGGCGCCCACACGCTGGTTCACGCCTTCGTCGTCTGCCAGCAGCATCTGCAGTACGTCGCCCGGGACCATGCTGCCCATCCACTGCTCCGGGTTCGGGCAGCAGGTGAGCACCCTGCCGTTGCGGTCGATCACGGTGAGCGTCGAGCCGGCGGGCAGGCCGGCCTCGGCCACGAACTGGTAGAGCCAGTTCAGATCGATCCCGGCAAAGACCACGGCCCGTGGCCGCTCCCAAGGGGTCGCGACGGGGTAACCGAACGGCATCACCGGCGCGCCGCTGATGGGCTCACGGGTGTACTCGCCGCCAGTGAAGCCCTCTGCCTGGAGCGTCTGCGCAAAGTATGGCGCATCGGCCACAGTGACCTTCCCTGGGAAGGAGATGCCGCTGCCATAGATGGCGCCATCTTCGGCGTCGGCGACCCACAGATTGGCATACAGGGGATACTGTTCCAGGAGCGTTGCGAAGAACGTGTCGCAGGCCCGCCGGTCGCGGCTGCGTACTGCAGGCAGAGCGGCCAGCGCGATGAGGAGCTGGCGGGCGCCTTCGACAAGCTGATCCTGGTTGCTGGTCGCCAGGCGGACGGTGCGCAGCGCCGTGTCGCGCACTTCGACCTCCGTCCGCTGTCGCTGCTCGGCCGCGGTGTAGACCGTCAGCACCAGGCTGGGCAGGAAAGCGAGGATCACGAGGAGCACAAGCCGAATGCGCAGGCTGGCAAAGAAAGCACGCATCTGGACCTCCCTGTCAGGTGCCTCTCCTCCAGACGCAACGGACCGTCCTGGTGACATTGTCGCATCAGATCATGAGTTTGTCAAATGTATTATACACTTGTGCATCTACGATGCGCAAGCAAGTGTGCGGCTGGCAGGTGGCCAATGCACCACGACCGGGCCTTTCGCTCCGCGCAAGCCCGGTGCGGGCCTCGTGGGGGTTCTGGCGAGTTCGGCGACGCGGCCGGCCGCGTCGCCGAACTCGCCAGAACCCCTCCCCGGGCTGGTGCCGGGTAATGGCGCGGCGGGATAGCCGGCTGTTGCCGGGGCGGGGAATACGGGTCGTGGATGCACCCTGGCGTGCCGGCGTCAGCTCACCGGGTAGGTGCCATAGGCGCGCACGGCCTCGTAGAGTGCCAACACGTTCTCTATTGGCACCTGCGCCTGCACGTTGTGCACGGTATTGAAGACGAAGCCGCCGCCGGGGCCAAAGGTGCGCATACGTTCGTGCACCTCTGCCCGTACCTCGCCAGGCGTGCCGAAGGGCAGCGTGCGCTGGGTGTCGACGCCGCCGCCCCAGAAGACGAGGCGGTCGCCAAAGCGCGCCTTGAGCGCCGCGGGGTCCATGCCGGCCGCCGAGGTCTGCACCGGGTTGAAGACGTCGAACCCGGCCTCAATGATATCGGGCAAGAGCGCCGTCACCGCGCCACAGGTGTGGATAAAGGTCTTCCACGGGGTGTGGCGATGGATCCAGTCGTTGATCGCTTTCTGGAATGGCAGGTAGAGCCGGCGGTACATCTGCGGCGAGATGAAGGGCCCCGTCTGCATGCCGAAATCGGCGCCGCTGACGTACACCGCCGCCACGCGGTCGCCCACGGCCTCGTAGAGCCGCGGCAGATTCTCGAGCGCAATCTCGCACTGGCGCTCAAAGACGCGGCGCACATAGTCCTGGCGCATCACCGTGCTCATGTACCACTCGGCCATGTCGCGAATGCCCTTGGGATGCTTGAGCCAGGTGGCCGGCACCAGCGAGATGTCGCCAAAGGCGGTGCCTCCCCAATTGGCCAGGATTGCCCGGTCGGTCTGCGTCCACAGCCGCTCGGCCTCGGCGCGGTAGTAGGCCAGGTCGTCGGCAGAGAGCGGGCCGAACTCCTCCACGTTGTCCTCCGGGTCGAGCCGCGCTTCGTCGATGGGCGGCTGGCGGATGATGGGGTCAAAGTAGTAGCCGTCCGCCGGCATGCGGCCGCTGGGCGGCGCCGTGCGGTCGCCCTCGGGATACTGCACGATGCTGCCGTCGGGCTCGACCTCGGTGTTGAACCCCTCGGGCACGAGCACGGGCGTGCCGTCCCACAGGGTCCAGGGCCGCCAGCCCTCGTTCCGGTAGCCGAAGAGGGTCCGCGGCGCCGCGAGGGGCACCACGTCGGCGCCCACGGCCGCCAGCAGGTCGGGTGCGATCTCGCCCAGCATCTGGAAGGGCTCGATGACCCGCACCGGCGTGCCTGGCGGGTCAAGCTGCAGCGCCTGCCGCAGCAGGTAGACCGAGCTGACGTGCATGCCCGAGGTCGGGCCACCGCCCAGGTCCAGCGGCACCCGGTCGGGCTCCTGGTGGTTCAAAGCGACCAGCACACGTTCGCGGGAGTTCATCTCCATGTCTCCTCTGGCAGGAAGGGGTTTTGGCGGGTCTGTCGGCGCTGCAGCCACGCCAGGCGCACTATACAGTGACTCGGGGGATTCGTCAACGGCAGCATGTCGCAGAGAGCCGGAAAAGGCTGAACCACAAAGTGTTCATGAGCGCGACGCTCACCACCACGCAGGAAAACGCCCACAAGGGGCTAGGCTACGTGGGGTTGCGCCGCATTCTCAGAGCAGGACACAAAGGGTCGAAGAGGCCATCAAGAGCCCTCTGTGGCCCGTGTGGTTGTCCAGCCGGGCGTCAGGAGCGCTGCAGCTCGTCGACAAAGCCGGCGATGACGTCAAAGCCCCCCTGCCAGAACTCGGGCGAGGCGATGTCGATGCCGGCCTCGGCGAGGATCCTAGCGGGCGCCTCGGAGCCGCCGTAGGAGAGGATGCGCAGGTAGCGGGGCGTGAACGCCTCGCCCTCTTCGCGGTAGCGCCGGTACAGTGCCAACACCAGGAGCTGGCCAAAGCTGTAGGCGTAGGTGTAAAAGGGCGCGAAATAGATGTGGGGGATCGAGATCCACTCCCACTGGAACTCGCCGGGAACGTCGACAGCGCTGCCGAACTGCTCCGCGAGGTTGGCCAGGTAGTGCGCGGCCAGCTCGTCGATCGCGCGGCCCTCGGCCACCATACGGTGCGCATCGCGCTCGTAGAGCGCAAAGAACGCCTGGCGCATGACCGTGGCGTAGGCGTCGTCAATGACCCCAGCCAGCAGGTCCCGTCGCAACGCCGGGTCGCGCTCATCGGCCAGCAGCCGCTCGGTGAGCAGCATCTCGCCAAAGACCGACGCCGTTTCGGCCAGGGGCAATGCCGAGTGAAAGGTCAGCGCCGAATGCCCGGCGGCCATCATGGCGTGCACGGCATGCCCCAGCTCGTGGGCCAGGGTGGCCACGTCGTGCGCGCGCCCAGCATAGTTGGCCAGCACCCACGGCGTGAGCTCGGGCAGCGTCGCGTAGCAAAAGGCGCCGCCGCGCTTGCCCGGCCGCAGCTCGGCGTCGAGATGGCGCTGCTCGAGCACGCGCCGCGCCTGCTCGGCCAGCAGCGGCGAGAAGGCTCGGTAGCTGGCGAGGACGAGGTCAACCGCCTCGGCGAACTCGTAGTGCTTTTCAGAGCGGGCCAGCGGCGCATAGAGATCGTAGCGCCGCAGCCGGGCCAGCCCGAGCCGCTGCGCCTTGAGCCGGAAGTAACGTTGGAAGAGGGTGGCGTTCTGCCGCGCTACCTCGAGCAGCGTATCGACGACAGCGTCGGGGATGTCGTTGGCCAGGTTGCGCACGGCGATGGGCTCGGCATAGTGCCGCAGCGTCAGGGCTTCGGTGTCCCAGTCGCGCACGCGATTGTTATAGATCTGCGCCAGCACGGTGCTCTGCTCGCCATAGACCCGGTAGAGCTCCTGGTACGCGGCCGCACGCACCTCGGGCGCGGGGTGGCGAAAATAGGCCGACAGCGCATCGCGCGTCAGCGTCTGGCGCTCACCATCGACCTCGAGGCTGAAGGTGAACTTGTTGGTGATCATCTCATAGACCGTCACCAACGCGTCGATGCCGTTGACGTCTTTGAGCGTGATGACCTTCTCTTCGGCCTCGCTCAACGTGTGCGGCTTGAAGCGCCGCAGCGACTCCAAAAAGTAGTGCAGGTCGCCGCTCACTGCGATCAGCCGCGCCGTCGTCTCGTCGCTCCAGCCCTTGACCCACAGCTCGAAGAACAGCGTGCGGCTCTGCGCAGCGGCGAGGACCTGCTCGAGCCGGCCCTTGAGGTTGAGCGCGGCCTGGTTCTGCGTGTCTTCCGAGAACCACAAGTCGGCATAGGCGCCCAGCCGGGCACTGCTGCGGGTCACCGCTTCGTAGGTGCGCAGGATGGTGAGGAAATCGCCTTCGGGGATGTCGGGCGTGAGGCGGTCGCGTGCCGCCTCGAGCGCGCGCAGCGCATCCTCCAGCTCTGCCAGCGCACCTTCGAGCGGCGGTCCCCCGGGCGCCGGCAAGAGGTCGCTCAGGCTCCAGCGGGTTGGCGTGTTGATGGCGTTCAAGCCGTCCCTCCTGTCGCATGTTGGCGCGATCGCGTGCGCGTATTGTGCCACAATCGCGCCCATCGCGCCAGCCAGCCGGCGTGATCGGGTGTGTTCCCCGTCACTACCACTACGAACGGGGCCGCCGGCGATACTGTGACAAACCCCACCATTGACAGGGTGCGCAAATCATGGTATACTACGTATACCCCCTAGGGGTATACGACGCTGGCATGGAGGAGAGAATGCCGATCTTTGAATACCGCTGCCCGCGCTGCGGCCAGGTCTTTGAGCACTGGTGGCGCGGCAGGGAAAGGCGCGAGGAGCTGCGCTGCCCGCAATGCGGCGAGCAGCACGTAGAAAAGTTGGTCTCGGCGTTGGGCACCAGGGGGAGCTCGGCCTTCGGCAGCGCCGGCTCGAGCTGCGCGCCCTCGGGTGGAGGTTGAGGAGTCCGCTGGTAGGGGCCGTGTGCCCCTCTCGAGCGATGGAAACCACCAAGGGCACAAAGGAGGCGTGGCGGCCACGAATTACACGAATGAACACGAATGGACAGATCGCCTTCGTGTGAATTCGTGCCATTCGTGGCCTCGTTCCCCTCCCTTTCCTCGCCACTTGGCAAGGCATGAGCGCCTGTGTATACTAACCCGACACCAAGAGATGATCCGCACTTACCTCTGGAGGACCCAGTGAATCGCTACGACCTCGTGACCTTTGATATGGGCTACACCCTCGTCTACTTCCACCCCTCGGATATCGAGCTGCTCTTGAGCGCCTACCATGCCGTGGGGCTCTTTCCCGACCCCGAGGCGCTGCGCGCTGCGCAGGACCTGGCCTGGCAGGAATACAACGAGGCCGCGGCCTGCACCATTTTCGAGCCTTCGGCCCAGCGCGACCGCGAGGTGGATGAGCGCATGGCCACCAAGACTCTGCGCCGCCTCGGCCTCTACGATGCGGCGCTCGTGTCGCCCCTGGTGACGGCGATCAAGCGGTCCTTCGGCGCTCCGGGCGCCATCCGCCTGTACCCCGAGGTGCTCGGGGTGTTGCAGGAGCTACGCGCCCACGGCTACCCGCTGGCCGTGATCTCGAACTGGAGTTGGGACCTGGAGGACCGCGCCCGGCAGGCCGGGCTCACAGAGTATTTTGACCTCATCGTCGCCTCGGCCCGCGCCGGCTGCGACAAGCCCCACCCCGATATCTTCCGCCAGACCCTGCAGGCGCTGCGCGTGGAGCCCAGCCGCGCCATCCACATCGGCGACAGCTACGAGGCCGACGTCGCCGGCGCCCGCGGCGTCGGCATGGATGCCCTCTGGCTCGACCGCGCCGGCACAGGCGGCCACCCCGATGCGCGCACCATCCGCGACCTCACAATAGTGCTGGACGCAGTGCAAGGGCGCTAAAAGGCGCGAAAGGACACGAAAGGGCCGCGAAAAAGGAACGCTGTCTTTCGCGCCCCTTTTCGTGTCTCTTCGCGCCCTTTCGCGCCTCCTTCGCGAGTTTCGCGCCCTCTACAGCCCCTGCTCTTTGTGCGCCCAGTTCCAGAACTGCAGCGAGCACTGCCAGATGGTGTCGCAAAAGTCATTGACCAGCTCCTGGTGCACGCCGCGCTCCAGGTCGAGCTGGCCTTCGAGGCGGATTTCGGCCGCCACATCCTTGGCCGGGTCTTCGATGTGCAGATAGGCCTTGGGCCAGCGCCGGGTCCTGTTCCAGGTGTTGCACAGGCCGATGACGCGTGGCCAATCGTTCTTCTGGATGCGCTTGTTCGACGACACCAGCACCATCAGGATCTCGTCCTTCTGGCCGCCGGCGATCAACCAGAGAGTCAGCTCGCAGCCCACGCTGTCATCGTGCGAGAAGGCAACGCGATAATCACCGTCGCTGTCGCGCAGGAACTTCCAACCTTGCTTCTTCACGTACTTTTCGAGCATGCTGGAGCCGAACTTTTCCACCGTAGGCATCGAACCTCTCCTTTCGCGTCTCGCACCGCCGGCGGGCCAGGGAGAGCGGCCGCCAAGCGGCAGGGTGCGCAGCAGCCATGCGCCCAGGCACGGCTGAGCGGCGCGTGATACAGGCTAGAAGCCCTGTTCCTTGTGTGCCCACGACCAGAAGCTGAACGCTGTGACAATGGTCGTATTGATCATGTCGTTCAGCAGCTCCTGGTAGATCCCCGGCTCCAGGTCCACCTGGTGTTCGAGCTCGATAGTGGCCGAGAACTCGGTCTGGGGGTCTTCGACGTTCAGATATGCCTTTGGCCAGCGGCGCGTTTGGTTCCACATGTTGCAGACCAGCATGGCGCGCGGCCAGTCGCTCTTGGGGATCTGCCGGTCCGACTCGACGCGAATCGCCAGGATCTGGCCCGTGCTGCCCGCCGCCAGCAGCCAGACGGTCAACTGGCAGCCTCGCTCTTCATCGTGTGCAAAGCCCACCCGGAAGTTGCCCTGGCTATCGACAAGGTACTTGAGGTTCATCGACTTGCAGTACTGCTCGAACATTCTTCTGTCGAACCTGACAACAGCTGGCATCATCTTCCTCCTTTTGCAGGAGCACAGTCGGCAAAGGCTGTCGGGCAACAGGCCCCGGGCGGGGGCAGGGTGCCCGCACAGGGCTTACATCCTAATTATACTGCAGAATGCCAGCAAATCACAAGCGGTGAGTAACACGGCGTGCAACGCTGGATCGCGTCTGCAACCCCGTAGCATGGCTCCCCTAGAACATCGGTCAAGTATTCCTGCGAAGGCCCCGAGACGGCCGAATCATCGCCCTCCGACGCCCACGAAGCCGCCTGCGGCGGCCAAGGGGGGCTAGGCTACGTCGTCTATACGAATACTTGACCGATGTTCTAGCAGTACTCTGCCAGTAGACACGCTGTGCGCCAGACGCGGCTGTGTAGTGACGGCCTTGGCCGTTTCTGCGCCGCCATGGCGCCACCTTTCGGCCCTGGGACGAGCGGTTCAAGCCACCGCTACGAAGGCCCTGCGCGCCGCCCGGCGTAGTGACAAAGCAGCACTAATGCTGCGCCAGGAAGCGCTCGAACTCGCCTCCCATGAGCAGCGCCACGTCGCGGGTAATCTCTTCCTCCGCCGGATACCACCCCTCGTCGATCAGGAGGCTGTACTTTTCCACCAGCACCGCGGCAATCACCCGCCGCGCGTGGGCCCACTTGTAGACGAGTTGGTCCAGCACACGGGCGTCGGAGTGTTGCGGCGTGAAGCTGGTGCCCAGCATCTCTATGCGCTCGCGGGTGATCTCTTCCACAATGCTGGGGTTGTTGTTGAACCACCAGCAGCCAAACAGATGCAGGTTTTTGAACTTGCGGGCCAACACCACGGCCTGGTGTTGGTTCTCGCGGGCCAGCACGGTCAGCAGGAAGAGGTTCGCGGGGTAGCTGCGGCAGAGGTGCTCCACCGCGTCGAGGTCGGCGCGGCCTACGCCATCGCCGCCGTCGCCCAGCTCGGGCATGATGCGCTTTTTGACGCCGATCATCATAGCAAAAGGCAGCGCCAGCTCGCGGCAGACGGGCAACACCGCGCGTGTGAGGATGCGACCGCAGGCCGTGTCGCTGGGCATGGCGAACGTGGGCGGCAGCGAGGCGGCCAGGTACGCTGGCTGCATGCGGGCGGCCCAGTCTCTCAGGAAGCGGGCGATTTCGGGGTAGCTCGCCTCTGGCAGGTCGCGCTCCACGGCATAGCCCAGCTCGAACAGCCGCGGCGCCGCTGCCGGCCAGTCGACGAGGATGGGGTCGATGCGCAGCGCGGCCCTGAAACGCGCATCGCGCGCCCCGCCCTGCTCCCACACCGCCCGCTCGGCGGGGTTCAGCGGGTCGTTGGTCATCACCACGCCGCCCACGTTGGCCGCGCGCAACACGAGGTCGACATGCTCGCCCGCACTGAGGCCGGCAAAGCGGGCCAGCGCCGCGGCATAATCGCGCACGCTGGCTACGCCCAGGCGGTGCAGCGCGGTAATCACGCCCCGCCCCGCCTCCGAGAGCGGCGAGCGCTCGACAAACAACGTGCGCCACACTAGCCGCGCCTGCTCGGCCTTGGGCAGGGCCATAAAGGCCGCTGGGCTGTGCTCGGCCAGCACACGGTTGGTTTCGGCCTGCAAGTAGTGGTAGGTGAGCAACTCCTCGGGTCCACGCAGCAAGAGCGGCCCAAAGGCGCTGCTGTAGATGTGGGTGTGGACGTCGAGCGCGGGCGTACGCTCCACCTGCGCCTGCACCACCGCGCGCAGTACCTCGCGATCGCGGACCTCGTTCGCCATCCCAGCCTCCTCTCACTGCACTGCAGTCCCAGTATACCACAAGGTTGCCGGCGTATGCACATGCTTGTAGTGCCAGAGGGCGGGCTTCTTGGCGTTGACAAGCTCTCTGGCCCAACCTATACTCGGCGGCGAGACAGTTCAGGTTGGGGAGCCATGAACGTCGGTCGACTGGTGGGGCGCCTGGGGCCACAGCACTTGCTCACCCTGGCCCGTCACGTTGCAGGCGGCAGCGAATTCCTCATCACCGCCAACGAGCGCCTGACACGGCGCCAGCTCTTCGCTCGCATTGACGCCCTGGCGGCCGGCCTGCAGGCGCTGGGCGCGCGCAAGGGCGACCGCATCGCCACCCTGCTGCCTGCCTGCCCCGAGGCGGTGTATGCCCTCTTTGTGCCCTGGGTGCTGGGCAGTGTCGAGGTGTCGCTCGACCCCCGCCTGGGCGAGGCCGCCCTGCGCCGCATCCTGGCCGACTGCGCCGTCAAGATCGTGCTCACCACCCGCAGTTGGCGCAGCCGCGACCCGGCCGCGACCGTCGCCGGCCTGCGCCCCCACCTGCCCGGCCTGCGTTTCGTCATCGCCACTAGCCCCGGCCGCCACGAGCACGGCGCCGCCTTTTCGATCGAAGGTCTTATGACCTCCGAGGTGGCCCCCTGGCGCGCCCGCATTTCGCTCAAGGAGCCGGGGCGCATCGCCTGCGTGGCCACGCCCGGCCGGCCGCTCCGTGCCATCGAGCATGCCCGTGGCGCCGGCTGGGGTCTGGCCACAGCCGCGGCGCGCCCGCACCTCGACCCGGCTGCCCTGCGTTGCCTGCTCCTGCCCTTCTCACCCTGCCACCCTGCGGCGCCGTTGGGGATCATGGCGGCGCTCCTGGCGGGAGGCAAGGTCATCCTGATGGATCACTTTGAGCCACAGCAGGCCCTCGAGCTCATCGAACGCGAGCAGGTGACCCAGTTCTGCGGCACGCCGGGCATGTACCGCCGCTTGCTGCAGGCGCCCGCGCAGACGCGCTGCGACCTCTCCTCGCTGCGTCGCGCTACCCTCGCCGGCGGGTTCTGCCCGCCCGAGTTGGTCACGGCCATCGGCCACCGGCTCTGCTGCCCGCTCGAGCGCATCTACGGCACCGCCGAGAGCGGCCTGATCTCGTGGACCGCGCCCGGCGACCCCCGGCGCCTCATCGCCAACACCGTGGGCCGCCCGGCGCCCCACGTCGAGGTGCGCCTCGTCGACTCTCGGCGCCGCCCCCTGCCCGCCGACGAGCCGGGCGAAATCGCCGTGCGTTCGCCGCAGATGATGCTTGGCTACCACAACGACCCCGAAGCCACCTGCGACGCCCTCGACCGCGATAAATGGTTCTACACCGGGGACCTCGGCGCGCTCGACACTGACGGCTGCCTGCACCTCCTCGGCCGCCTGCGCTGATCTCTGTGGGGCAGGCTTCCCAGCCTGCCAGGTCCCCACCAAACGACTCGCCGCAATGCACGGCGAGCTTGGCAGGCCAGGCTTGGCAGGCCGGCAAGCCTGCCCCACTCTCGACGCGTAGGCAAAAAGCAGAATGTTCGCCCTGCGGGCTGTTTGTGCTATAATCAACAGCATGCCGCCATACATGCGGGCTGGCCAGCGACTCTCACTCGGAGCCTGTCATGCCCTGGGTCTACACACCCTACGCCGTGCCCCTGTTGATCTCTGCCGCCGTCTCGGCCTCGCTCGGCCTCTATGCCTGGCGCCGCCGCGCTGTGGTGCCCTGCGCCGTCCCCTTCGCCCTCTTCGCCCTGGCCAGCGCCGAGTATGCCTTCGGCTATGCGCTGGAGGTCATGGTACTCGGGCTGCCCGCCAAGGTGTTCTGGGCCAAGGTGGAGTGGCTGGGCATCGCTCCGCTGGCGCCATTCTTCCTCGTCTTTGCCCTGCAGTACGCGGGGCTCGGGCACCTGCTCAGCGGGCGCGTGCGCCTCTTGCTCGGGGCGCCCACGGCCGGCATCGTGCTCCTGGTCTTCACCAACGAGGCCCATGGCCTGGTCTGGACGCGCCTGGCGCTACAGCCCATGGGGTCAGCGTCACTCCTGGCTCCCGAGCGCGGCCTGGCCTTCTGGGCCTTCAGCGCCTTTGCCTACGCCCTCATCCTCATCAGCGTGGGCACCTTTGCCCTGACGGCCTTGCGAGGCCACGGCCTGTACCGCCAGCAGGGGCTCGTGCTGCTGGCGGGCATGCTGGTGCCCGTGCTCAGCAACCTGGGCTACGCGGCCAGCCTCAGCCCGGTGCCCTACCTCAACCCGACGCCCAGCGCGTTCGCCATCTCGGTAGCCCTCTTCGGCTATGCGATCTTTCGCCTCCGCTTCCTCGAATTGGCACCGGTCGCCCGCGAAGCCCTCGTCGAGCGCCTGCGCGATGGCGTTCTGGTGGTCGATGAGCATGGCTGCGTGGCCGACATGAACCCGGCGCTCGAGGCCGCGCTCGGCCTGCAGGCGTCCCAGACCATCGGACGCCCCGCCGCTGAGGTGCTGGAGCGCTGGCCACAGTTGGCCGCCGGCATCGCTCAGGGCAAGGAGGTGGAGGCGGAACTCGACGCGGGCGAGGGGGCCAGCCGGCGCCACTACGCCATAAGCATTTCACCCATGCCGGGGCGTGAGGGCCTGCCGGCCGGATGCATCGTGCTATTACGCGATGTGACCGAGCTGCAACAGCTCGCGGCCCAGTTCCTGCAGGCGCAAAAGATGGAGAGCATCGGCCGGCTGGCAGGCGGTGTGGCCCACGATTTCAACAACCTGCTCACCGCCATCACCGGCCATGCGACCTTTGCCCGCGATGCGCTGCCCTCAGAGCACCCGGCCCGCCGCGACGTCGAGCAGGTTCTCAAAGGCGCCCGGCGCGCCGCGCAGCTCACGCACCAGTTGCTCGCCTTCTCGCGCCGCCAGGCCATGGCGCCGCGACCGGCCAACCTCAATGACACTATCCTCGACATGGCCGAGATGCTGGGTCACCTCATCGGCGAAGACGTCGAGTTGGCCATCGACCCAGCATCCGACCTGGCTGCAGTATGCGTAGACCCCAACCAGCTTGAGCAGGCCATCATCAACCTGGCCCTCAACGCTCGCGATGCCATGCCGGATGGAGGCACGCTGGCCATCCGCACCGTCAACGTCGCCATCGACCGTCATGCGTCCGGCAAGCTCGCCGGCCTCGCCCCGGGCCGGTACGTCGCGCTCACCGTAGCCGATACCGGCACCGGCCTGAGCCCCGAGGCCGAGGCCCACCTTTTCGAGCCGTTCTTTACGACCAAAGAAATCGGCGAGGGCACCGGTCTGGGGCTGGCCACCGTCTTTGGCATCGTGCAGCAGCACCAGGGCCGCATTGTCGCCACGAGCGCGCCCGGCCAGGGCACGACATTCACCATCTACCTGCCCAGCGCTCCAAGCGAGGCGGCGCACGCCGAGCCGGCCCAGCACGAGGCCCCATGCGATTTGCCGCGGGGCAGCGAATGCGTGCTCTTGGTGGAGGATGACCCCGATGTACGCGCCTGGGCGGCCCGCGCGTTGCGCGAGCTCGGCTACGCGCTCTATGAGGCAGAGAACGGCGCGGCGGCCCTGGCCCTGCTCGAGCGGCAGCCCGACCTGCGGCCCGACCTGCTCGTCACCGACGTCGTCATGCCTCAGATGACCGGCAAGGCCCTTGCCGCCCGCCTGCGGGCCACGTACACCGCCCTGCCGGTGCTCTTCATCTCGGGCTACACCTCCAGCGCCGTCACCGACCACGAGGCCGGCCAGGCATTTCTGCCCAAACCCTTCACACAGGCGGCCCTCGCTGGCCGCGTCCGCGACCTCCTCGACGGCCTCGACTAGATGCTTTCAGCCTGACCCTTCTTCGAATGCGATCGCCTGGCCGTAGCGCTCGCTGAAGAACACTTCGCCCGGCGCCTTGCGCTCTCGCGGCTCCGGCCAGGCCTCGGGCGCGCCCAGCGGCGTGCATGCCACCACCTCGGCTTCAACCGGGATGCCGCACACCGCCTTGACCTCGTCGGGCTCAAAGGCGCCGATCCAGCACGCCCCATAGCCCAGGCTGCGCGCCGCCAGCACCATGTTCTCCATGGCGATAGCCACGTCCACGCGGCACCAGCGGGGGCTCACCTCGGGCAGGGCCACGCCCACGACGATGCAGGCCGCGTCGGCCAGCCACATCTGCCCGCGGCAGGCCGCCGCCAGGCGGCGCTTCTGTTCGGCCTCGCGTACCACCACAAACGTCCAGGGCTGGCGGTTCGAGGCCGAAGGCGCCTGCCGCCCTGCCTCCAGGATCTGCCGCAGGTGCTGCGCCGGCAGCGGCTCGGGCCGGTAGCGGCGCACGCTGCGCCGCGCCAGGATGGTCTGTATCGTATCCATGCTATCCTCACCTCGTGCCGGCATCGCGGGCTGCTGGCAGCCTGCTACGCCGAGATCTCGCTCAGCTTGACCGGCCGGTGCTCGCGGTACGACTGTAATGCTGCCAGGCCGATGACCACCGGCGCGCGGCCGTCGTTGCCGTTGACCGGCGTCGGCGTATCGTTCTGCACCGCCTCCACAAAGGCGCGCATCTCGGCGATGTAGGCCTCGGTGTAGCGCTCGATAAAGAAGTAGAGCGGGCAAGCGCCGTGCACGCCCGACGCGTTGGCCAACGTGTGCGCATCGGGGGTGTTGTTGGCCGTGGCCACCATACCCGCCGAGCCAAAGACCTCGACCCGCTGGTCGTAGCCGTAGACGGCCTTGCGGCTGTTGTCGATGGTGCCGATGGCGCCGTTGGCAAAGTATAGCGTGACAATGGCCGTGTCGATGTCGCCAGCCTCGCCGATCTTGGGGTCCACCATCACGCCGCCCGCCGCATAGACCTCGGTGACCTCGCTGCCGGTCAGGTAGCGCGCCATGTCAAAGTCGTGGATGGTCATGTCGAGAAAGATGCCGCCCGAGACTTTGACGTACTCGATGGGCGGCGGGGCCGGGTCGCGGCTGGTGATGCGCAGGATGTGCATCTCGCCGATCTCGCCCGCGGCCACCATCTCGCGCACCCGGCGAAAGTTGGGGTCGAAGCGGCGGTTGAAACCGATCTGCAGCTTGACGCCGGCCCGCTCTACCGCGCCGATGGCCTGATCGATGCGCGCCAGGTCGTGGTCGATGGGCTTTTCGCAAAAGATGTGCTTGCCCGCCGCCGCGGCCTCCTGGATGATGCGCGCATGGGTATCGGTGGCCGAGCAGATGACCACCGCCTGGATCTCGGGGTCCTTGAGCAGCTCAAAGTAGTCGGCCGTGGCCCGGGGCACGCCGAACTGCGCGGCCGCAGCCTGCGCTGCCGGCAGCACGACGTCGGCAATCGCCGCCACCTGCGCCCCCGGCACCCGCGTCGCCAGGTGCTCGATATGCAGCTTGCCGATGCGCCCCGCCCCAATAACGCCGATGTTCACCTTCTGGTTGGCAGCCAAGTGTCATACCTCCATAGGTTACAGGGGACCCCGGCTCGAGGGGTCGCGGAAGAAGACCAAGAGGAGACCATGGGAGGTATTCTAGCCAATTAGGCACATGATGCCAACTGGAGGCCTCTGGAACGCGAAGGACGCGAAGAGGCGCGAAGGACACGAAACCTCTTTCCTCTCTTACTCGACGACTACCGTCACCCCCACCTCGGCCCACTCGTACAGCGACGCGGCCTCGGCCTCGCCGAGCACGATGCAACCGAGTGAGGCCGGCCGCCCGAGGCAGCCCGCCGAGAGCGCCACGCCGGCATCGCTGACCGGCAGGGCGTGAATGCCGTCTTGGTCGCCCTCGCCGGTGGGGTAGATGGCCAGGAAGTGGGGCATCCACGTGCCCCACCAACTGCCAGGCGCCTTCTCGGCCCGCTGCAACACCTGGAAGGTGCCGGCCCATGTCGGCGCGGCGGGCACGCCGGTGGAGCAGGGCCAATCCCAGCGCAGTTCGCCGTTCTCATAGGCGCGCAGCCGCTGCTCGGTGCGGCTGACGACGATGCGCTTCGCCGGCACGGGCAGGTTGGGCAGCAGGGCATCGAGCGAGGGGATGGCCAGCTCTTGGCCCACCTCCAGCCAATCGGGGTCAATGCCGGGGTTGGCCGCGGTGACGAGGGCCAGCGGCACGCCGTAACGCGCGGCGATGGCCCCGAGCCACTCCCCTGCCTCGACGCTATGGCTGCGCGGCGGGTGGGTGAGGTAGAGCTGCGCCATGCCCCCGCCGGCCTTGAAGGCGGCCAGCACCTGCGCGGTGGCCTCGTCGAGGCGCAGGCCCCGGCCGCCGCTCAGGCCGGCGGCCCACCGGGCCAGGGTGGCGCGCACCGCCTCGGGGCTGGCCTCCACGGCGACGCCTGGCGCGCCCACGGCCGGCACCACGCGCAGCCAGGAGGCCACCACCGCCCGATCGAGCGTCCACGACAGGGTCTCACCGCTCGCGGCATCATAGGCGGCGAGCGTGAGCGGGCACCTCAGGATGGCCTCGGCCCGCGGCAGCGCCGGCCGGGCGTCGGCCACCCGCGGCGCCAGCGGCCGGAAGATCAGGCCCGCCTCGCCAGCGCCCCGGCTGCGCACCGTCGTCGCCAGCGCCGCCAGGGTGGCCTCCACGTCGAGCGCGCGGCCGGCCTCGCCCGGCAGCGCGACGAGCTGCCCCTCGCGCAGCGCCAGGGCCGCCTCCTTCGCGGGCATGTTCACCCGCGCCGCCAGCGCGGCTATGGCGGCGCGACCTATGGCAGGCTCGACGGTCCAGAGGGCCGGCAGATGCTCACGGCGCAGCCAGGCCGACAGGCGTGCCGGCCAGCTCCCCGAGCCGTGGCCCACCGCCAGTGCCACGCCCACCACCGCCTCCACGTCATAGCGCACGCCCAGGCTGGCGCCGCTCAGGGTCCAGCGCTGCTCACCGTCGCGCAGCGTCACCTCGCCAGCTTGGGCCAGTTGCGCCGGGCCGGCCAAGGCAGCGCGCGCCTCATCCGCCGTCAGCCCGCCCAGCGCCGTGCCCAGGGCATAGACGCGCGGGTAGATGCGCCCCTCCAACGAGTCCTCCAGGCGCCTCAGAGTCAGCCGGGCGGCGGCCAGGCCAATCACCATCACGGCCAGCACCGAACACAAGGTGACGAGCCACTTCCACAGCAGCCGCTGCAGCGCGCGGTCCTGCCGCGCCCGCCGGCATACCGGGTCGCCGATGCGCAGGCCGTCGGGCGCCAGGTCGCCTGCGCCTCTGGGGGCAGGTTGGCCGCCCATGCCCGGCGATGGCTGTTCCCTCATCGTCTGGCCTCCTTGCATGTTCCCAGCACAGTGCATTCTGCTATCGCCTATTCAGCAAATTGCGTGCCGAGAGCAAGTGTGCGCCGTGTCATTGCGAGCGCAGCGAAGCAATCTTCACGTCCCGCACTGGAGATTGCTTCGCTGCGGCTCGCAATGACACGGCACGCAGCCGGGGCGAGTTGGCGTGCTGCGGATTCTCTGCTATCCTTGGGGCCATGGGAAGAGAAGGAAGACCAGGCGCACATGCCCGCTGACACGGCCGCCACCGTCGTCGCCCAGGCGGCGCTCGCGGCAGGCCACGCTCTGCTGACCCTGAGCGCGCCGGCTGTGGCGCGCCTGGCGACGGCCGGCCAGTTCGCCATGCTGCGCTGCAGCGACGGCTGGGACCCCTACCTGCGCCGGCCGCTGCCCTTCCTGCGTCTGGGCGGCGAGACGGTCTCTTTCCTCTTCAGCCCTGGCGACCCCGGCCTCGCCTGGCTGGCCCGGCGCCGCCTGGGCGATGCCGTCAGCCTGGCGGGTCCCTTCGGCCGCGGCTTTGCCCTGCACCCGGCCACGCGCCGCCTGCTCCTCGTCGCCGCGGGCGAGCCCCTCGCGCCGCTGCTCGCGTTCGCCGGTCAGGCCCTCGACGCGCATATCAGCGTCAGCCTGGCGGCGCGCGCAACGCAAGTGGCCGGCCTGGCGTCTATTATCCCAGAGGCCGTCGAAGTGGCGAGCATCCCTGCTGAGGCCGAGGGCGAGCCCTGGGGCACGATTGCCGCGCTCCTCCCCTGGGCCGATCAGGTGGCCGCGGCCGGCCCTGCCGACGCCCTGCGGCACCTGGCTCACCTGGGCCGCGCGCCCCGGCCGGGCCTGGTGCAGTGCTACGCCGATGCGCCCATCGCCTGTGGCCTGGGTTGGTGCGGCAGTTGTCTCACCGAGCTGCGCCGCGGCTCGCGGCGCGCCTGCACCAGCGGGCCCGTGTTCGACCTGACCGAACTGGTTTGAGGACGAGGAGGACGATGCACCGCAGAGGTGCCTCGTGCAAGCACGGGGGACGCAGTAGGGGCGGTTCGCGAACCGCCCCTACCATGCCTGTTCCCCTCCGCGACCTCTGCGCCTCTGCGGTGAACTCGCCGCTTTTGTTGAGGATACCGCGTATCCATGGAGAGCGAGGTCTGACCCAAGGTGAAGGAATCCAAGAGCTTGTGTGCGCTGCTCGCTGGCCTGCTGCTGCTCGGCGCCTGCAGCCCAGCGCGGCCGCAGCCGCCGGCCGCCACGCCGCAGCCGATCATCGACGTCGCGGCCACCGCCACTCCGCCGCCTGCCCCGAGCGCCACCCCTGCGCCCTCGCCCACGCCGACCCCGGCCGCGCCGCTGGTGGCCCTCGACCCCGGCCACGGCGGCGAGGATCTCGGCGCGCGCCACTTTAAGCGCGACGGCAACATGGACATCTATGAGAGCGAGATCAACTTGCAGCTTGCCCTGCGCATCGGCGACAAGCTCGAAGACAAAGGCTTGCGCGTGGTGTACACCCGCGACGGCGACTATTACCCCAACCGCAACAAGGTGGACCTGAACGGTGACGGCGAGTTTGGCGATCGCGACGACCTGATCTACCGCAACCGCCTGGTCAACCAGGCGGGGGCTGACCTGCTCTTGTCGCTACACGAGAACGGCTGGGAGCACCCCGACGAGGAACTGGTGCGCGCCACCGGCGGCACTACGACCTACTACTGCTCTAGCCGGCCCTTCGCCGATCGCAGCCTGGCTTTTGCTACGTTGGTGCAGGCGCAGGTGCTGGCCACGCTGCAGCGCTTTGGCCTCACTCCCATCGACCGCGGCATACTCGTCGCTCACGATAACGAGATCGATCCCACGAGCAGCGGCACACATTTGGTGATGTTTGGGCCAGTGGACGATGTCATCAAAGAGGCGAGCCAGATGCCCGGCTGCCTCAGCGAGCCCATGTTCATGACCTGCGACGCCGAGGCTGAACTCATGCAGCGCGACGATTTCATGGACGCGCTGGCCGACGGCTACGTCAACGCCATCGTCGCCTACTTTCAGGAGCAGGGGCGTTAGGTCATTCCTCCGCAGGCCGGACTTGAAAATGGGGCCAGTTCTCCACAGAGGGCACAGAGAACGCAGAGACTCCTTCTTATCTTCTGTGCCCTCTGTGTTCTCTGTGGAGAAGAACCCCGTTTTCATCGCTTGTGGTGCCACTGGGGGCATGTTGTCTGCTCAGGAACTCGGCCTGTCTGTGGCACCTGGAGCCGGTGACCGGCCTGCACGCGAGGCATGAGCCCGGTGTGGAACCCTCAAGAGGGGTTTTGCGGATGAGAAGGTGGCCCTGCGAGCAGGTCAGTCTCCTGAGGCACCCGCAGTGGCCTGGCTGAGGCGGGCCAGAAATGAGCCCGCCGGGACAATGCTGATGCCCTCGAAGGGATGCTGTACGAGCAGGTCCTCGTCGCCAGTGACAATGAACTGAGCCTGCCCGGCAACGGCAGCCTCCAGCACCATGTTATCCTTGCTGTCACGACAGGCTGAGATTGCCCGGGCGGGCTCCACTAGCCGGCTGCGCAAGATCAGGAAGGTGACAAAGTCGGAGATGTCCTGGTCCGTCAGGCCATACTTGCCTTGAATGCGCGGCCGGGCAACCGTGGCCATCAGCTCTTCGAGCAGTGGCCAGGAGACAACGAGCTCAAAGGAGTGCGATCGCAGGGCAGCGATGACCGCTCCAACGCTGCCCTGCGGCTTGATCAGCGCCCGGATAAGGATGTTGGTGTCGATGACAGCGCGAATCAAGGCTTCCGGCTCTCCTTCTCTGCGTCGCGCAAGTCTGCCTCGATCTCTTCATCCGAGTAGCCGGCATTACGCTCCTTCATCCTGAGGAGCAGCCGGTCGAGCCGCGCCGTGGCCTGAGCCTCGCACGCCTGTTGGTACTTGATGAACTCCTCATAGGGCACCATGACTACCTCTGGCCGGCTGTCACGGGTCAGGATATACGGCACACGATCGCGAGCGACCTCATCGAAGATGCGCCGAAAGTTGCGCTGCAGTTCGGTCACACCGATGATCTTGTTCATAGTCCACTCCATATGCAAGTATGAACTGCCATATGTATCATACACTGAATAGCATTCGGAGTCAAGGTCCGGTTTGGCCCGAGATCTCGGTGCCGCTCTTCCGGGAGGGCGCGGGTCGCGCATTTGACAGCGCACCCAGCGGGCTTGTGCTCTTGGCGAGCCTCGCCGCCCTGTGGGATACCTGAACCCGAGGCGAGAACCGGGCCATATGCTGTGCATCCTCCCGGTGCGGGCCCTTTTCAGGGGTTTAGGGGTTATCCGGCGCTGCGGCCCCGCCTGCGGGCGGGCCACCGGCGCCAGACAACCGCACAACCCCCTTTCCGGGTCAGGGCCTGGGGGCCGCGGAGCTGAGTGCCCGGCCGTCAACCGGGCAGGAGGAGCGACATATGGCCGGCATCGAGCTGGCGCCCTACCACAAAGAGGGCCTGCCCCTGGCACAGCCGCTGCTGGTGGCGCACGGCACCGCCGAGCTCTTGGCACTGCTCGACCGCGAGGCCCTCGGCGCCGTCATCGCCCCCGAGCTGGGCGGACCGCAGCGCAGGCCGGTGCGCGTGCTCGAGCGGCCCGGCGGCGTGCTGCTCGAAGAGGGCCGCGGCGCGCTCTCCTTCAGCGGCCTGCGGCGCCTGGTGCGCGCTGCCGGCGAGTTGCCGGTCATCGGCACCATCACCGCCGCCCACCCCCGCGGCGCCGCGAATGCGGCCGGGCGGCTGGCCGGCGAGGGCGTGCGCGCCCTCCTGGTGGACCTGCCGGCCGGCGACCCGCGCCTCGCCGAGGCCGCCATCGCCGCCGTGCGCGATGCCGTCGACCTGCCCCTGCTCGCCCAGGTGCCGCTCAATGAAGCCGCTGCCTGCGCCGCCCTCGCCGAAAGCGCCGGCGCCGATGCCCTGGTCGTCGCCGCGCCCGCGCAAGGCCTCGCCCACTTCGACGATGGCCTGCGCCCGGTGCACGTGCACGGGCCGCTGCTGCAGCCCCTCTACCTGCTGGCGGTGCAGGAGGTGGCGCAGGCCGTGCGCCTGCCCATCGTCGCCCGCGGCGGCCTGCTCACCCCCGAGGACGCCCGCGCCTTTATCGCAGCCGGCGCCGTCGCCGTCGTCGCCGACACCGTGGCCAGCGTCAGCCCCGCCGCCGTGGGCGAGATTGGCCGCGGCATGGGGTCGTAGGCGGGCGCCTGTCCCACGGGGTTCAGACATGCGTGATGCGTGATGCGTAATGCGTACTGCGGGTCGTGGGCGGGCGCCCGTCCCACGGGGTTCAAGCTGAGAAGCGGAAGCCCCCTCAAGGGGCTTGCTATTCTGAGTCCGACGGCCTTGGCCTCGGGCGACCCCTGGTATGGCGCCTCGTTTGTCGGACAGCATGGGTTGTGAAACCCGGCCTACAGGCCGGACTCCACGACGCCCACGGGGGTGTCCTTTTTTTTCGGGCGGGGGGGTTCACGAACTGCCCCTACAGAGGGTGGGGGGCAAGGGGCGGTTCCCGAACCGCCCCTACGGAGGGTGGGGGGAGGCGACGCGATCGATTGTTAAGGTACGGCGGGCCGGCCAGCGGGCGCCGGGGCGGCAAGAATGGTTTCGTTTGGTAATCTTTACGGATGGGCGCCCATTTCGCCCTCGGGCGGGGCGGGGGCGGCGTTCTCGGCGCGGGTGCGCTGGAGGCGCTCGAGGGCGAAGAGGGCGCGGTGAAGCTGGCGCTGGAGCTGGGCCTCGTAGCGGCTGAAGGCGAAGAGGTCGTCGCGGCCAGGCAGGGCAGCGCGGTCGAGCTCGGGGTCGGGGTCGTCGCCGGGGACGGTGCGCTCGGCGGCAGCGCGGGCGGCACGGGCGGCGGCGCCGGCCTCGGCGCAGAAGAGGCGGGCGAGGCGCCAGTAGCAGGCGGCGATGATCTCGACCATCATGCCTTCGATGGGGCCGACGGGGCTGTAGTGGCTGCGCAGGGCATCGAGCAGGGCCTCGAAGGTGCCAGGCATCTCGAAGGGCTCCATGGAGGGCGGGATGACGGAGGTGGCGAGGATGCCGTGCTTGAGCGCGTTCCAGCGGCTGCGCTCTTTGCCTGCGGCGGTGCGCGGGCCGGTGCACTTTTTGGCGTTGGCGCGGTTGGCGGCGATTTGTTTGTCGGTGACGCGTTTGGGGCCGGTCATGGTGGGCCTCCGGGAAGGGAGACGTAAAACGTAAAACGTGATGCGTATTGCGTATTGCGTTGTTGTTCGTTGAGTGACGGACGTGGTGGTGCACAGAACGCGTGTTCTATGAGCATTATACGATGGGTTGGGGGAAAAGTCAAGGGGGCGCTGTCAACGGATTTAGGGATCGGATTGAACGGATGGGGAACGAAAGGGGGGGGCGGGAAAGGACACGAAAGGGGGCGAAAGACGCGAAAAGGAGGCGGGGGCGCGAAAGGACACGAAAGGGGGCGGGGAGGTAGGGTCGCGTGGGGGGTGGAGGTGTGCTATAATGAGACGGTGCATTTGCTGAAGGTTCTGTAGTTGAGGCGGGAGGCCTGACAGGTTTCCGAAACCTGTCAGGCCTGGGGGCGGAGCGCGGCGGGCCTGGCCGGCCAGAGGAGTAGGAAGTTGCCCGGTCCCAATGAGGCGAGGACGCGACGAGCGTTGATCGACCCGGCGCTGCGGCGGGCGGGCTGGGACGTGGGGAACCCGGCGCAGGTGGGGTTGGAGATTCCGGTGGACGGGTTCGACCCGCAGGCGTGGCAGGCGCTGAAGCGCAAGCTGGACGCGGTGGCGGGCGGCCGCGTGGCGTACGATGCCGCGACGCCGGCGGGGATCAGCGACTATGCGTTGTACCGGCCGAACGGCGAGGTCATCGCGGTGGTGGAGGCCAAGCGAACGAGCACGGACCCGCGGCTGGCCGAGGCGCAGACCGAATTCTATGTGAGCGAGATCGAGAAGCGGCAGAGCTTTCGCCCCTTTGCGTTCATGACGAACGGCTATGAGATCTACTTTTGGGATGTGGGCGAGGCGGTCAAGCGCAGCGTGGCCGGCTTTTTCGCGCCCGACGACCTGGAGAACCTGCTCTTTATCCGGCAGAACCGCATGAGCCTGGGCGCCCTGGCGATCAACCGGCAGATCACCGACCGCGGATACCAGCAAGAGGCGATCCGGCGGGTGGGCGAGGCGTTCGAGCAGGGGCGGAGGCGGCGGGCGCTGCTCGTCATGGCCACGGGGACGGGCAAGACGCGGACGGCGATGTCGCTGGTGGACCTGATGCTGCGCGGCAACTGGGCGCGGCGCATCCTCTTTGTGGCCGATCGCGACGCGCTGGTGGAGCAGGCGCTGGGCGAGGGGTTCAAGCGCTACCTGCCCAACGAGCCGTGTACGCGCATCGCCTCGCAGCACATCCCCACGAGCAGCCGGCTGTATGCGGTGACGCTGCAGACCTTGAGCAACTGCTTCGAAGCGTTCTCGCCGGGGTTCTTTGACCTCATCATCTTTGACGAAGTGCACCGCTCGATTTTCAACAAGTGGAACGAGGTGCTGCTCTATTTCGACGCGCGCATGGTGGGGCTGACGGCGACGCCGGCGGAGTTTATCGACCGCAACACCTTTCGCGAGTTCTACTGCGACGGCAGCCGGCCGACCTTCCTCTACTCGTACCGCCAGGCGGTGGCCGAGGGGTACCTGGTGGATTTCGACCTGTACGCGGCCAAGACGCGCTTCCAGCGGAAGGGCATCCGTGGGGTGGACCTGAGCGAGGAAGAGCGCAACATGCTCATCGAGCAGGGGATCGACCCCGACAGCCTGGACTACTCGGGGACCGACCTGGAGAAGACGGTGAGCAACCGCGACACCCTGCGCCGGCAGTGGGAGGAAATCTGGGACACGTGCGTGAAGGACCGCTCGGGGCAACTGCCGGGCAAGACCATCGTCTTTGCGATGACGCAGGAGCACGCGCTGCGGCTGGCCGACGTGTTCGAGGAGATGTACCCGCAGTTCCCGGGGCTGGTGCGGGTGGTGACGTACAAGTCGGAGTTCAGGCGGCGGCTGATCGAGCAGTTCAAGAAGGAGAGCCTGCCGCGCATCGCGATCACCGTGGACCTGTTGGAGACGGGCATCGACGTGCCGGAGGCGGTGAACCTGGTGTTCATGCGGCCGGTGCAGTCGCGCATCAAGCTGGAGCAGATGCTGGGGCGGGGGACGCGCTGCCAGGCGGCGTGCCACTCCCCGGAATGGCTGCCGCAGGGGCAGAAGAAGCGCTTCCTGGTGATCGACTTTTGGGAGAACGACTTTCGCAAGGCAGAGGGGGAGCCGGCGCAAAGCCTGCCTGTCTTGGTGAGCCTGTTCAACACGCGGCTGGAGCTGGTGGACGAGTGGCGCGAGCGGCAATCCTCACCCGAGTGCCAACGGACCATCGCGGACCTGCGGGCGCTGGTGGCGCTGATCCCGACCGACAGCTTTTCGGTGCGGCGGGTACTGCCCGAGGTGGCGGAGGTGTGGGCCGACGGCTGGTGGCGCTGGCTGACGCCGAGCAAGCTGGACCTGCTGTACCTGAAGGTGGGGCCGCTGTTGCGCTTTGCGCCGGGCACCGACGTGGAGGCGGCGACGTTCACGCACAAAGTGGAGCGGCTCAAGCTGCAGATCGTGCGGGGCGGCGAGACCGAGGCGACGGCGGCCTCGATTGCGGAGGACGTGGGCCGGCTGCCGGATTTCGTGTTCGAGGATGCGGTGCGGCGGGAGTGGGCGGAGCTGTGCCTGACGCCGGGGCTGCAGACGGCGACGCCCGCGCAGCTCACCGGGGTGTGCGATGCGCTGGCCGACCAGATGAAGTACCGGCGGGGGCGGGAGAATACGTTCCTGCTGCTGGACCTGCCGGACTATGTGGAGACGCGGGGGTACATCCTGCTGCGCGGGGGGAGCGAGCGGGTGTACGTGGAGGAGTACCGGCGGCGGGTGGAGCAGCGCATCCTGGACCTGGCCGAGCGCGACGAGACGCTGCAGAGGATCCGCCGGGGCGAGGCGGTGAGCGACCTGGAGCTGGTGGGGCTGGAGCGGACGCTGCGCGAGGAGCTGGGCGGGGCGAGCCTGGAGCTGTCGGAGGACAAGATCCGCAAGGCGTATGGGCTGAAGGTGGGGAGCCTGATCGAGTTCCTGCGGCAGATGCTGGAGCTGGAGGGGATTGCGGATTACCGCGAGATTGTGCGGCGGCAGTTCGAGGGGTTTATCGCGGCGCGGCCATTCAATGCGGACCAGATTCGCTTTCTGCGGGCGGTGCAGAGCGTGTTCCAGCAGAAGCGGCGGCTGGAGCGGGCGGATTTGTATGGGCCGCCGCTGACGGCGTTTGGGGCGGGGGCGGTGGAGCGCTGGTTTACGGAGGCGCAGGTGGCGGAGATTCTGGCGCTGGCTGAGGGGCTGGCGGCGTAGGGGACGTGGAGACCTGACAGGTCTTCGAGACCTGTCAGGTCTGCGAGGTGAGGACGACGGGGTTGGCGGCGGAGTGGGAGGCCGGCGTGGAGACCTGACAGCGGGCCTGAAGACCTGACAGGTCTTCGAGACCTGTCAGGTCTGCGAGGTTGGGACGACGGGGTTGGCGGCGGAGTGGGAGGCCGGCGTGGAGACCTGACAGCGGGCCTGAAGACCTGACAGGTCTTCGAGACCTGTCAGGTCTGCGAGGTTGGGACGACGGGGTTGGCGGCGGAGTGGGAGGTGGGCGTGAAGACCTGACAGGTCTCGGAGACCTGTCAGGTCTGCGAGGTTGGGTCTGCGGGGTGGGTTCGAGCGGAGGGAGCAGGATGAGCAAGAGCGTCTCCCTGGAGCCGGGCAAGTATTACCACGTCTACAGCCGCGGGAACAACCGTGAGAGCATTTTTGTCGAAGAGCGGAACCATGGGTACTTTTTGAGGCTGTACGCCTACTACATCGAGCCGGTGGCAGAGACGTTCGCTTATTGCTTGATGCGGAATCACTTTCATGTGCTGGTGCGGGTGAGGGAGGTGTTGTTGGGTGAAAACCTGACAGGTCTCGCGCCGGCAGACCTGACAGGTTTCCGAAACCTGTCAGGTCTAGCGAAGCAGCACTTTTCTAATCTGCTGAATGCGTACGCCAAGGCCGTGAACAAGGCGTATGGGCGCACGGGAGCGCTGTTCGAGCGGCCGTTCGGTCGCATAGAGGTGGCCTCGGATGCCTACTTTGCGCGGCTGGTGGTGTACATCCACCGGAACCCGCAGAAGCACGGGTTTGTGGCGGACTTCCGCGACTGGCCGTATTCGTCGTACCAGACACTGCTGGCGAGGCAGGCGACGCGGCTGAAACGCGAGGAAGTGCTGGAGTGGTTCGGCGGCCGGGCGGACCTGGCGGCGGCGCATGAGCAGGAGATGACGGATCGGGAGGCGCTGGAGCTGGCGCCAGAGGATTTTGATTAGCGAGACCGGGAGACCTGACAGGTCTCTGAAGACCTGTCAGGTCTGGGGCGTGGGGAATCGGAGCCTGAAGACCTGACAGGGTTTCGGGCTTGAAGACCTGACAGGTTTTCGAAAACCTGTCAGGTCTATAGGAGGCATATGCTCAGCGATCCGAAGTTGCGGGCGCAGGTGGATGGGCTGTGGGACAAGTTGTGGTCTGGGGGGCTATCGAATCCGCTGGATGCGATTGAGCAACTGTCGTATCTGATCTTTTTCAAGCGGCTGGACGATGCGGAGAACCAGGCGGAGCGGCTGGCGGGGCTGCGTGGGCAGCAGTATACGCCGCGGGTGCCGGCGGAGATGCGCTGGGGGTATTGGCGGCACCTGGAGGGGGCACAGGCGCTGGGGCATGTGCGCGATCGGGTGTTCCCGTGGTTCCGCAGCCTGGGCGGGGCGGGGAGCTCGTTCGAGCGCCATATGCAGAACGCCGAGTTCAAGATCAGCAAGGCGAGCCTGCTGATCGAGGCCTGCCGGCTGGTGGACGAGCTGGAAATCTCGGCGCAGAACCAGGACGTGCAGGGGGACCTGTTCGAGCACCTGCTGGAGCGGCTGAGCATTGCGGGGCGCAACGGGCAGTTCCGCACGCCGCGGCACATCATCCGCCTGATGGTGCAGATGACGGACCCCAAGCCGGGGGAGCGCATCGGCGACCTGGCGGCGGGGACGGCGGGGTTTTTGGTGAACGCGTACCAGTACATCCTGGAGCGGCACACGTCGCCGGAAATCCTAAGCTATGACGAGGCGGGCTGGCCGCACAACCTGGCGGGCGACCTGCTGACGGAGGAGCAGCGGCGGTATTTGCAGACGGAGGCGCTGCGGGGCTACGACAGCGACTCGGGGATGACGATGCTGCGGATCGGGTCGATGAACCTGATGCTGCACGGCATCGAGGCGCCGCAGTATTTCTGGGCCGATACGTTGGCGAAGGCGTTCGAGGAGGCGCGGGCGTACGACGTCATCCTGATGAACCCGCCGTTCAAAGGAGCGGTGGACAAGGGGGACGTGAGCCCGACGCTGCCGGGGAACACGACCAAGACGGAGCTCTTGTTCCTGCACCTGATCCTGCGGGCGCTGGACATGGGCGGGCGCTGCGCGGTGATCGTGCCGGATGGGGTGCTGTTTGGGTCGAGCCGGGCGCACGTGGAGGTGCGCAAGAAGCTGGTGGAGGAGAACCGGCTGGACGGGGTGGTGTCGATGCCGGGCGGGGTGTTCAAGCCGTACGCGGGGGTGAGCACGGCGGTGCTCTTGTTCACGCGGGGGGCGCGGACGGAGCGCATCTGGTTCTACGACATGGCGCACGACGGGTTCTCGCTGGACGACAAGCGGCAGCCGGTGGCGACGAACGACATCCCCGACATTCTGGCGTGCTGGCGGCAGCGCCACGACGGGGCGTTTGCGGAGGCGCGGGCGGCGCGGCTGGCGGCGCTGCGGGCGCAGGTGGCGCCGCTGAAGGCGGAGCGGCTGGAGCTGGAGGCGGAGATCGACCGGCTGAGGTTCGAGCAGGCGATTGCAGGGGAGGAGGAAGACCTGACAGGTGCTGGAGACGGAGACCTGACAGGTTTTCGAAAACCTGTCAGGTCTAGGCTGGCAGAGCTGGAGGCGGAGCTGGCGCCGTTGGTGGGGCAGATGGAGCGGCTGGGGCGACAGTTCTGGGTGACGAAGGCGCAGGTGAGGGCGAACAAGTACGACCTGTCGGCGAGCCGCTACCGGCAGGTGGAGGCGGATGAGGGGTACCATGTGGCGCCGAGGGTGACGATCGAGAGGCTGCTGAGACTTGAGGGTGCCATCGCACGAGAGGCGAGGGAACTGGATGAGCTCCTGGGCTGATCTCGTTCCGCTGGGCGAGCTCGGCGAGGTGGTGTCGGGCTCTACGCCGGATACGACCAACAGGGACTATTGGGGTGGAGAGATTCCCTGGCTGACGCCTGCTGACCTGACCGGCCATGCAGGCATCTACTTGCGAGGTGAGCTGCGCAAGATCACGGAGGCCGGCTACGACAGTTGCTCCACACGGATGCTCCCGGCTGGGAGCATCGTCTTCAGCAGCCGTGCGCCAATCGGCCACTGTGCGGTCACAGCATATCCCCTGTGCACGAACCAGGGGTTCAAGAGCCTGATTCCGAGCAAGCGCCTTGACGCTGTCTATGGGTTCTTTGCACTCAAGTTCTTCACGCCAGGGCTCGTGGCCCTGGGCCGCGGCGCGACGTTTCTGGAGATCAGCAAGGAGATCTTTGAGGGCTTTCGCATCCCGCTTCCACCTCTTGCTGAGCAGAAGCGCATCGCGGGCATCCTCGCCAAGGCGGACCGCCTGCGCCGGCTGCGGCGGTATGCGCTGGAGCTGAGCGAGGGGTATGTGCAGGCGGTGTTTGTGGAGATGTTTGGGGAGCCGGTCGCCAACCCGATGGGGTGGCCTGTGGCGAAGATGGGGGAGTTGGGCGAGGTGCAAGGCGGGCTGCAACTGAGCAGCAGGCGGGATAGCTTGCCCCTCAAGGCTCCTTACCTACGCGTAGCCAACGTGTACCGGGACGCTCTCGATCTAGCAGAGATCAAGATGATTGGACTGACGCGGGCCGAGCTGGAGCGTGTCAGGCTGCGTTGCGACGACTTGCTCATCGTCGAGGGGCATGGGAACATCGAAGAGATTGGGCGATGCGCCGTCTGGATCGGCGGCATTGACGACTGCGTGCACCAGAATCACCTGATCCGGGTGCGCGTTGACCGTGAGAGGGTCGATTGCACGTACCTCAGCCGGTTCATCAATAGTGCGGCGGGGAGGGACTACTTCCGGAGGGCCAGCCACACGACCAGCGGGCTGAACACGATCAGCACGAGCACGGTGAAGCGGTGCCCGGTGCTGCTGCCGCCGCCGGATCAGCAGAGGGCGTTCGCCAGCATGGTTCGGAGGCAGGAGAGGCTGAGGGGTCAGCAACGGGAGGCGCTGCGGCAGGCGGAGCAGTTGTTTGAGGGGCTGCTGGGGCGGGCGTTTCGGGGGGAGTTGAGGGCGGAGAGCTGAGACACCGATTTCCCTGGCAGGAAGGCGATTGGCAAAAACTCCGTCAGGGGCCTGCCTATGCCGCGGCTGGGCCCCCCTACCCTGCAGGAGGCGAAATCGTCCGTCGGGCGCGGCGCGAGCTGGGCCGAGTTTTTGCCAGAACATGCTCCCGGATTGCGGGCCATGGAGAACGGTGTGACAGGTTTCGGAAACCTGTCAGGTCTGGGGATGGACGCGATGGGGCAGAGCGTGGGCCAGCGTTTCTCAACCCGGCAAGCCGCATTTGGCCCGAGACGAGGGGCAGGCCGGGAGAGAGCCGACGCTTTTGGCGCCGCAAGCGACGGACGACTCTGCTTGCTGGAGGGTGGGCCCCTCGCTACCCGTCGCCCTGCGAGGGGGAATCGGGTTGGGAGGCCCCCTACTGTTCCCCCGCCGGGGGGAATTGGGCCGGCCGGAGAGAGTTGACGGCGGAGCGGGGCGAGGGGGGCCAGAGGCGGTTGCTTGAGGCGCGGATTGTGGTGGGCAGACAGGGTTGGCGGTACTGGCTGGGGCGAGGGTGAGCCGGATACGAGCCCAACGGCTACCGGGCGCTGGGCCGGCGATTCGAAATCGCGCCTGGGGGGCCTGCGTCCGGTCGTCCATCTGCATGGCCGAGGCCCGGCGGGTGTCGGGGCGGAGTGACGGGCGGCCGTCGGGGCTGTGAGGCGTGGTTGCGAACCGGCCAGCCGGAGTGTCCGAGGGCCGATACCGGTTCGGGCTGGTGCCGAGGTGCATCTGTGGGGCGGCCGGCAGCAGAGTAGTGCGTCGGGAGTGGGAGTTGTCTGGAGGGAGCGGAGTGCCGAAGATCAATCCCGAGAGCTACCTGCCCGTGGAGTCATATGCGGAGGTGGCCCAGATCGCCCATGGAATCTGGAGCATGCTCTTGTTTGAGTTCGCCCGGCAGAGGGTGGCCGACCGCGACGTGATGATCCGCAACCTGATTGCGCGGGCAGACAAGATGGTCAGCGCGGTGTTCCAGTTGTAGAGCATCCAGGACTACCAGGACTGCTGGGTTCTCTTCCGTTGCCTCCTGGAGCGGCTATTTCACCTGTCTTGTCTTGACGAGCAGAATGAGTTTGAGCTTTTCGAGGAGTGGTCCTTCTTGGAGCAATACAAAGCGGCGAACTGGGCGCGGAGTGACCCGGACCTTGGCGGCTCTACGGAGGAAGGAATCCTCGGCCTAACGCCGGAGGTGAGAGAGCGAGCCGACAGACTCTTGAAGGCTCCTCCGGTATGGCACAGGCCCAGGGCAAAGGATGTAGCCAAACGGCTCAACCTGGGGTTCCTGTACTACTACGGGTACGACTTTGCCTCGAGGTACGTGCATCCTATGGCAGACGACGGGAGCGAGGACTTTTACACGACCACCAAACTGGAGCCAACACCGGCGTTTCCTGATCATCGGTCGGTACTGTCGAACACGCTGCTCGTTATGACCTTGATCGTTCAGAAGGGGTTGAATGCCAGCAGCCTCTCGTGGCACGCCGCTATCTACGATTTCGTTCGTGACTTGCGAGAGTTCCTGGACTGTGGGATAGAGCGGTACAAGGTCAGCTTCCCGAAGATTGTGCATATGATTGAACAGGGCATGGAGTTGAGTGCCAGGGGAGTCAGGGAAACATGATGGGCCTTGGGAGTTGGGCCTGATGGAGTGCATGGTCGACACCTGCATCATCAACTGGCTGGTCGATGGCAGGATCCAGACTGCGGATCTACCCGATGACCTGGAGTATGTGGCGACTCATATCCAGGTAGATGAGATCAGCCGGACTCCTGACGCGGAGCGAAGAACGAGGCTGCTGACCAAGTTCGCCGAAAGGGTCGCGGAGTGCGTTCCGACCGAGACGGCTGTTCTGGGGGTATCGAGGCTGAACCACTGCAAGCTGGGGAGTGGAACCATATATGGGGCGGTGAAACGCCAGCTCGACCGCAGGAACGGCGGGAAGGCAAACAATACTCATGACGCCCTGATCGCCGAGGTGGCAATCATGAACGGGTACGAGTTGTTGACGTGTGATAGGGACCTGGTTGAAGTTGCCAGGGAACACGGCGTGAAGGTGCGAGGATTCACGTTCGGGGAGCGTGGCGCCTGAGTGTTTGGCCATGTATAGAGAGCCCGAGATGGCGGTATTGGCTAGAGCGTCGCTCTGGCCGAGAGTGGTCGTGGGACTGTGCCTTCAGACCTGACAGGTTTTCGGAAACCTGTCACACCGATTTCCATGGCGGGTGGTTGGGCCGCCTTTCCTGGCAAAGAACCAGTTCGCCGCCGGCAGGCTCGTAGTGCGCACGCCTGTGCGCTCCGGCGTGGCGCCAATCCGTCCAGGCGCAGAGGGCTCGCATAAGCGTTGCCTGGCCGTCAGAGGGGTACGGCGCACAGGCGTGCGCACTACGAGCTCGAGCTCAGGCTCCCCAGCCTTCAGCGAGTTGTTGCCAATCGATACGCCGCCAGGGGCATTGGTGTGTCAGGTCTCGGCGCGGGCGAATGTGGCTCTTGACATGGCAGAACATGTGTGCTATACTGGCCTGGACCTGCTGCGGCGGGCGGTGAGCGCTGCCGGCAGAGGGAGACCCTGGCCGTGGGCGGTGGGGTGCTGTCGCTCAAGCGGCCCGGGCGGGCGATGGGTTCGCCGGGGGCGGGGGATGGCCTCGCCCCCTACAATCGGATAGCGAGCGCTGCGCGCAGTTCGGGCTGGACGCAGCAGACTCGAGGGTGCCGCTGAGGGCGGGCACCGGTGGAAAGCCGGCGCCTGCCCTTTTTTGTTGGACGTGAGCAACTACTCAGCCCACCACGCCGAGTCATTTGAACCGCGAAGAACGCCAAGAGCGCGAAGGCGGCGCGAAGTTGTTGGCGGAAGGATTCTTTGGCCTCTCTTGGCGTCTCCTTCGCGTTCTTGGCGCCCTTTGCGGTGTTTTTGATATCCTAAAAGGGAACCAGTCAGCCGGATTTTGATGATCGAAA
>ERZ795049.371-NODE-371-length-67300-cov-8.130657_pt1 | contig 67300 bp, 54 predicted proteins | sample MGYA00375133_ERZ795049 | MGnify/ENA primary metagenome ERZ795049 (study PRJEB30178, sample SAMN05720147) | activated sludge metagenome | isolation source: anaerobic digester from wastewater treatment plant | place: Japan | collected 2015-04-20 ... | reverse complement strand
TGGGCACAAAGCCCCAGTTGCGGCTCCAGGCATCGTTGTAGACCTGTTTGACCAGCCCGAGCTCATCGTCGAGGCGGCGCAGGTTGGCCTTGCGCACGGTCACGTGGTAGCGCTTCTCGGCCACCTCGGCCACGCGGGTGATCTTGGGCGGCGCACCGTTGGTGAACATGGCCGTCTCGAGCTTGTAGGCGTAGAGGTCCCTGGCCTTCTTGAAGCCGTAGCGCTCGACGAAAGCTGGGTAGTAGGGCGGGTTGTAGGTCATCATGACCACCGGGGGCTGGTCGAAGGCATCGACGAGCAGGCCGCACTCCTCGTTCGTCGAATAGCTCGCGGGGCCGCGCAGGGTAGTCATGCCCTGGGCGTGGCACCAGTCGCGGGCGGCGTCGAAGAGGGCCTCGGCCACGGGGTACTCCTCGACGACGTCAAAGAGGCCCCAGAAGCCGGTCTTTTCGTCGTGGAAGCGGTTGTGGGCGTCGTTGCGGATGGCGGCGATGGTGCCGATGGTCTGTCGGCGGCGCACGGCGCGGAAGAAAGCGACCTCGGCGTGCTGGAAGAAGGGGCAGCGGGCACGGTCGGTGAAGGCCATACGCTCGGCGCGCAGGTAGGGCACCCAGTTGGGGTCATGTTGGTAGTGGTCGTATTGAAAGCCGACGAAGGCCTTGCGGTCTGCCAACGTCTCGACAGGGACGACCTCGAAATCGCGTGCCATGGCTCCCTCCCCGTTCGCGTGCCGATGAGGCCCCGCCTGCATTCTGTGGCCCCTCGACAGCGATTCTAGCACAACGCCTATGCGATGCAAAAAAGCGCGGGCTGGCTGGCTGCTAGCAGCCAGCCAGAGTGCAATGGCCTTGGCTGACAACCGGCTTGCACGCTCCGCGCCAGCCCGGTACGAGTCCCTTGTGGTGGGGTTTTGGTGGGTTGCCTGGCCTCGCCCGCGAGGCCAGGCAACCCACCAAAACCCCCTCCTGGCCCAGTGCCGGGCGAAGGCGAAGCTGGCACCTGGCTCCTGCCCGGATGCTCAGGCGGATGAGTCTGCTCTCCGACAGACTGCTAGAACATCGGTCAAGTATTCCTGCGAAGGCCCCCAGACGGCCGAATCATCGCCCTCCGACGCCCACGAAGCCGCCTGCGGCGGCCAAGGGGGGCTAGGCTACGTCGTCTATACGAATACTTGACCGATGTTCTAGGCGCTCTTGTTGGCGGCCGATGGCGTGCGGCGGAGATGCAGGGCGATCTTGCGCTCGGTACCGGCCAGAAGGCGCATGATATTGGGACGTAGCTCGTTGATGACGACCAGGGCGATGACGGCGGTCGACAGCGCGTACAGCGCGGGCATGTGGAACCACAAGGCGCCGGCCGCACAGAATACCGGCATGGCGACGGCGACCGCGAGTGAGGCCAGGGAGGCGTAGCGCCGCAGGAGGAGCATGGCGACGCCCAGCGCGATGACGGCGGCGCCGACCAGCGGCGAGATGAAGAGGGCCACGCCGATGCTGGTCATGGTGCCGGCGCCGCCCCGGAAGCCGAGAAAGACCGAGTAGTTGTGCCCCAGGATGGCCGCGACGCCGGCGACGGCGACGGCCAGGGGCGTGCCGGCGACGGCGTTGGCCAGGAGCACTGCGACGCCGCCCTTCAGGGTGTCGCCCAGCACCGTCAGCACGGCGGCTATGGGCCCGGCCGAGCGCAGGACGTTGGTGCCGCCGGTGCGCCCACTGCCCAGGCGACGCACGTCTCTGCCACGGAAGGCGTGCACAACCACGTAGCCGGTGGGGAATGAGCCTAGGAGGTAGGCCAGTAAGAGAACTGCCACGTGCCGGATGATCGCTTCCACTCGTCTCTGCTCCGTAGGGATAGATTTCTTACTCTTCAGAACACTGCGCACCGGGCCAAGTTGCGCCCGAGCGCGAATAGAGAGTATTGTACGAGAAGAAGGCCAAGGAATCAAAACAGCGGGAAACCTGACAGGTCTTCGGAGACCTGTCAGGTTTCCCGCAGGAGCGGCCCACGCCGCCCCTGAGGAGCATAGCCCCTTGTGGGCGTGGCCGGCGCCAGATTCGGCGCCAGAGGCCAGACGGGCACAAGGCCCCAGGCTCCGCGATCCACAGGGCGGTCGCCGCTAGGCGGCCTCATCGCGGATTATGGCGAGGTCATACTCCTCGACCATGGTCTCGGCCAGGGCCGCCTGCTCCTCGGCGGGCAGGCTGGCCAGGTAGTCGATGGTGAACCACAGGCCGCGCGCATAGTGCGTGACCTGGTCGCCCGACATGGTATAGTCGTAATACGGGTCCCACGACCAGTAGCCCCACAGCGCGTCGGGGCTATCGGCGTGCGGGTGTTCGGAGCCCGGCACGACCTGCTGGCCGACGGCGTAGCGCATGGCCTTGAGCGCGCCAGCCAGGTAGCGCGGCTCGCGGGTGGCCCTGTGCACGCGCAGGAGCGCGACGGCAATGTTCGGAACGTCGCCCGGGCCCACATACTCCGAGACCGGGTTGCCGAAGCGGTCAACCGTCAGCAGCCAGGCGCCATCGTCGCGCTGGGTGCGCAGGTGCCAGTCGGCAAAGCGCTGCGCGGCCCATAGGAACTGGGGCAGCCCCGTCTGCTCGTAGAGGTAGACAAAGGCGCGCAGCTCATCGGCCGCCAGGTCGGTATTATAGTACTCTTCGTTGATCAGGTAAAAGCTGCTGTCGGGGGCCTGCAGGCTGACGCCATACTCGCCCCAGGCCAGCGCCCGGCCCAGCCAACGATGGTCGCCGGTGACCTCAAAGAGATACAGAAAGGCCTCGATGATGCGCCCGAACGATTGCCAGCCGCGGGTGATCCAGCGCTGCTCCTTCAGGTTGAACTTGCACGCATGGTCGTGCAGCTCGGCCTGCATCAGGAAGCGCACGCTCTGGATGGCGCGGCGCTTGTATTCTTGATTGTGTGTGCGCACGTAGAGCCCAAGGTTCAAGATCACATACTCGGCCGTGAACTTGGTCCACACCTCTTCAGGGCACCAGGAATCGCGGACAGCGCCCACGACCACGCTCATCGGATGCGTCTCCACCAGGTTGGCGTGCAGCCAGTCGGCGGCGCGCACCGCCTTCTGCAGCAGGTCTGCGTCGCCGTAGCGGTCGTAGGCCGCCATGCACTGCCAGGGCGCGATCAAGTTCGTGAGCTGCGGCTGCTCGTAGCACCCCTCAGCGATGCGGCAATGACCGGCAAAGGCGCCCTTCTCTTCGCGCCAGTTGCGCAGCAGCCACTCGTAGGTTGCTTTGCGGCCGCGCTCGTCCCATTCGCCGGCGGCTACGCCCAGGTTCAGCCAGTCCTGCAGATCCTTGGCCTCCGCTCGCGCCAGCCCCCAATCGCGGGGGGAGATGATCCCATACATGACTCGACTTTTCTCCACCACAAATGCTTTTGTTGCGCCTGCGTCTGCAACGCCTGAAGGCAGGGCTGAGCCCCCGGTCGGGTAAGAAACCCGGCCCACCCTCTCATGTTGCATAATCCGCGGACCAAAGGCCGGCGGCGCTGGGTTTGCCGGGCAGGAAACCCGGCCTACGGTTGCCTCAAGAGGCCGGACACCGGGGCGGAAAAAGAGTCAGCGCCTCCGGCAAGCTGCCGGGGGCGCGGACAATGTGGCCGGTCCAGGTACCTACTCCAGTCGCCTGCAGGACGGGCGCCGTCTGTTACTGGGAAGATTATAGCACAGGTTGCTTGAAATATCGAGTCAAGCGGGCCGGGCCGGGGGGCGTATCCCAGAACCGTCGGAGCTCTTGAACCACAAAGGCCACAAAGGGCTTTGGGTGGCCTCCTTGCCTCCTTTGTATTCTTTGCGGTTCAAGAGTCCCCAGTTCTGGCGACACGCTGGCGCTACGAGGGGCGGATGGGTGCGAGCTCCTCGGCGCGCAGGTCGATCTCGACCGGTTGCCCACGATAGCGCAGGGTGAAGCGCAGGCGCTGCCAGCGCTCGGGCAGTTGTGGCGCAAAGGTGAGGCCCTCTGGCCCGAGCTGCATGCCGGCAAAGCCGAGGACGATATCCTGCCAGACGCCGCCCGCCGAGGCAGCGTGGATGCCGTCGCGGGTGTTGCCGCGCAGGTCGTCGAGGTCGACGAGGGCGGCGCGCAGGAAGTGCTGGTAGGCGTCGTCGAGCAGGCCGAGGCGCGCGGCGAGCAGGGCGTGGATGGCCGGGCCAAGCGATGAGCCGTGGGTGTGGTCGGTGCGCGGCTCATAGTACTGCCAGTTGACGCGCAGGGTGCGCTCGTCGTAGGCCGGGCCCAGCAGGTAGAGCAGCATCAGCACGTCGGGCTGCTTGAGAGCCTGGTAGCGCTGCGTCTCGGCGATGCCGAGGACCAACTGCACCGGCTTGGTGCGCGGTTCGAGCGCCTGCCAGTCGAGGTCCTCGAGTTCAAAGAACCCGGCGAACTGCTCAAAGAGCCCGGTCGTGGGGTCGTATGCGATGTAGATGCGCTGCTGGATGTCGCGCCACAGGGCCAGGCGCTCGGGGGTGAGCCTGAGGCGCTGTTCGAGCTCGGCGGCTCTGGCGGCGTGGTAGGCGCGCAGCCAGTCGAGCGTTTCCAGGGCGCGCTCGAGGTGCCATTGCACCATGCGGTTGGTGAAGGCGTTGTTGTTGACGTGCTCGTGGTACTCGTCGGGGCCGATGACGTTGCTGATTTCGTAGCGGCCGGCGGTGGCGTTGTACTCGACGCGGCTGCCCCAAAAGACGGCCGTGTCGAGCAGGACCTCGGCGCCATAGTCGCGCATAAAGGCATCGTCGCCGGTGACCTGCCAGTAGCGCCAGAGGGCATAGGCGACGTCGCTGTTGATGTGCAGCTCGATCTCGCCGCACCAGCAGCGGGCGAGCGAGCCGTCGGGCAGGGGCACCCACGGCGGGGTCGTTTCGCGGCCGTCGGCGGCCGATTCCCAGGGGAACCAGGCGCCCTGGTAGCCGGCGCGGCGGGCGTTCTCTCGGGCGCCGGGCAGGGTGTGATAGCGGTAGAGGAGCAGGTTGCGCGCCAACTCGGGCCGGGTGTAGGCGAAGAAGGGGATGATAAAGATATCGGTATCCCAAAAGACGTGGCCACGGTAGCCAAAGCCGCTCAGGGTCTTGGCGGGGATGCTGACGCGGTCGGTATGGCGCGGCACTGCGATGAGCAACTGGTAGAGGTTGAAGCGCACGGCGCGCTGGGCGAGCTCGTCACCCTCGATCTCGACGTCGCAGCTCTGCCAGAGGTCATGCCAGGCGGCGCGGTGGGCGGCGAAGAGCGATTCGTAACCACGGCCGGCAGCGCTCTCAACCCTGGCCAGCGCGCTGTAGGGCGGGCTTTCTAGCCCGCCAGTCGCGGACGGACGGGCTGGGAAGCCCGTCCCACTGGCCCCACAGGCGTAGGCGACGAACTTGGTGGCGACGGCCGTTTGGCCCTGCTGGAGCTGGAAGCGGGCGGCGATGCCGGGCGCGTGGGCATAGTCGCGAGCGCTGTAGGTAGCCTCGGGGATGCCCTGCACCTCCAGGTGGGCGGCGGCGGCGAGCTCGGCACCGCTGACCCGGGTGCGCGCCTGAAGCCAGGCGCTCTGCGGCGTGGGGTTGCCGTGGCCGAGGGGCCACCAGTGCTTGAGGGCAATCTCCGATGGGACGAGGTTGTTGGGGTTCTCGACGGTGGCGTCGATGGCGGCGCGCAGCTCGACCTCGCCGGCAAAGTCGAGCGCCGTCACGCCGCAGCGCAGGGCGGTGAGGCCCGGATCATCCATGGAGGCCCAGCGCTCGAAGCGCAGCTCGACGGTGCGCCCCTGCGGGCTCTGCCAGCGGACGCGGCGGACGAGCACACCATGCCGCATGTCGAGCGTGCGCTCGTAGGCCAGGATGCGGCCCTGCTGCAGGTTGAAACGCTCGCCGGCGATGATGATCTCGAGGGCAAGCCAGTCGGGCGCGTTGGCAAGCTCGGTGTGGATGATGGGCACCGCATCCCACAGGCCGTTGATCAGAGTAGCGGGCTGGTCGCCTGGGTAACGCTCTTCGAAGGTGCCGCGTGTGCCGAGGTAGCCGTTGCCGATGGTGAGGACGGCCTCCTGCCGGCCAAGCGCGGCGGGTTCGAGTGAGGCTTCGCGGACCTGCCAAGGGGCGCGGGCGCGCGCGGCGTCGTCGAGCGCGGCGAGGATGCGCGGCCACGAGGCGCCCTCGAGCGAGGGCAGGAGGGCCTCGGGCGCGCTGCCGGCGAAGCGCTGCGCCGGGCCAAGGGCCAAGGTGTGCATGCCGGCGGCCTGGGCGGCCTCGATGCCGGCGGCGGCGTCTTCGATGACCAGGCATTGCGAAGGGGGCGCGCCAAGCTGAGCAGCGGCATGGAGGAAGAGATCAGGCGCAGGCTTGCTGCGGCCGACGCTGTAGCCATCGGAGAGGGCATCGATGCGGTCCCAGAGCTGCAGGCCATCGAGCACGGTGCGGGCATTGCGGCTCACCGTGGCCACCGCCACCTTGAGCCCGGCAGCGCGCAGCTCGGCCAGCAGGCTCGCCACGCCCGGCAGCAGGTTGGCCGGCGTCAAGTGGCGGATCAGCTCCTGGTAGTAGCGGTTCTTGCGAGCCATCATCTCTTCGGCCTGGGCCTCGGTGACGGGGCGGCCGGCGAGGAGGATTTCCAGCGACTTGCGCCGCGAGACGCCGCGCAGCGCCTCGTTTTCGGCGCGGGTGAAGGGGATGCCTTCTTCGTCGGCGAGGCGCTTCCAGGCCTGGAAGTGCTGCTCGGCCGAGTCGGTGAGCACGCCGTCGAGGTCAAAGACCACGGCGGCGATGGCGGGCCAGGCGTTCTGCTGCGCCAAAAGTATGCCTCCTTCAGGGCGTGCGTGCTGGTGGCGCAGGCGTCCTCACCTGCGAGACCTGCGCAGGCGAGGACGCCTGCGCCACCAGTCCCTCGGCGCAACCCCAGGTGCCGGCGGCGATCACAGGTGCGACGAGGGCACTCTGGGCATGGGGCGGACCCAGCTCTTGCCGGTGGCGATGGGCACGCCCTGCCGCGCGGCGCTATAGAGTTGTTCGACCTCGAGGGCCATGCGCTTGCGCGTAAAGTGGTCCTCCACGTGGCGCCGCCCCGCCTGCCCCATGCACTTGGCCAGGTCGGGACGCTCGAGCAGCGCCGAGAGGCGGTTGGCCAGCAGGTCGGCATCTTCCTTGGGGATGACAAAGCCGGTCACGCCATCGACCACCGATTCGGTCAGGCCGCCGCTGTGGGTGACGACGATCGGCTTGCCGCTGGCCATGGCCTCGAGAGGCACCAGGCCGAAGGGCTCTTCGCCGCTGGTCGGGTAGACGACGATGTCGGCCATGCCGTAGGCCTGGGGCAGCTCTTTGAAAAAGTCGAAGGGACGCATGACCACGCGGTCGCCGAGGTGCGACTCCTCGACCATGGAGAAGATGCGCTCGCGGTAGCCCTCGAGCTCGTGGATCCAGTCGAGGATCTCCTGGGTGTCGGTGATGACCAGGGAGACGTCGGGGAAGCGGCCGGCGATCATGCGGAAGGCTTCGACGGTGGTGTGCACGCCCTTCCAGGGCAGCAGGCGGGCCGGGTGCAGGATGACCCGTTTGCCGCTGAGGCCCAGTTCGCGCTTGAGGCGCTCGCCCTGGAGGTTGGGGTGGAACATGGTGGTGTTCACGCCGTGGAGCACGACCTGGACGTTGGCGGCGTTGCACACCTGGGCGACCATGTCGCCGTAGACGTGTTGGCCGACGGCGATGATGCGGTCCCACTCGGTGCGGTCGAGCAGGTCGTGGCAGAGGAACTCGCCCCACATCTCGTGGATGGTCAGGAACGTGGGTATGCCGTCTTCGCGGTGGATTTCGGTGAGCGCCAGGCCATACTCGGGGAGGAAGTGGTGAAAGTTGTGGGCGTGCACGGCGTCGATGGCATAGTCGTGGACGAAGCGGCGATAGTTCTCGCGGATCTCCGCCTGCAACGGGGCCCAGGCCTCGTCGATGGCGACGCGGGCCGCCTCCTTGCGCTCGCGTAAGATCTCTGGGTTCATCCAATCCACGCGATGGACGTGAATCCCCTCGATTTCGCTCTCTGCCGGCTGGCCGGGCATGGAACCGACCAGGGCATGGACCTGGTTGCCCTGGCGTGCCAACTCGGCACAGAGGTCCAGCAGATGGGTCTCCACGCCTCCCGTCGTCGGGTAGAAGGCGTAGTGGGTCATGCAAATGTTCAAGGTTTCACTCCTCTTGCATTGCGCTGGCGGATGCCAGCCGACTATCCACTCGTCTTGTCGCCTGCGGCGGGCTGGCCCGAAGGCGGGCGCCGCCGTACGCGGGTGTGTGGGATGCGCGAATGGCGCGTCGACTGCCGGCCCCTACATGGCGCCGACCGGTGTCGTCTGGGCCACGGGGCCGGCATGAGACCTTTCGTGGCCCGCTGGTTGAGGCAGACTTGATGGCAAGCAGTGAGTATATGAGCAAGGAGTGTGCCACGGGCATCAGTCTCTTGACGTAATACGCCAGCCAGCCCGCCAAACCCCTACCTGAAAGGCTAGCACCGGGTTCGTGCGAAGCCCAAAAGCCGGTCACTAACGATGATGGGATATACCCGGATACGCGATACGCTGGCGCAGTTGACTCGGCCTACACGGCGTGCTATACTACGCGCAAACTACAAAGCATCGACGCCGAACAGGAGGAGTAGGCGCGTGCGAGGCTGTCAGAGAAGGAAGGCCGTCGGGTGCAAGCCTTCCCCAGCAAGCGCCGCCGAAGGTCGCCTGGGAGTCGGTGGGCCGAAACCGTAGGGGCGGGGTCTCCCCGCCCAATTGCGGGGTCTCCCCGCCCGGTGCGTAGGCCCATCCGGGTGCGCCCGTTACAGCGCCGCTGAGGGCCGGCTGCCCATGCGCAGCCGGAACTGAGGTGGTACCACGGAAGGCGACCCCTTTCGTCCTCTGCGACGGAAGGGGTTTTTCTCGTGATGCGTGATGCGTAATGCGTACTACGTAAGGTCGTCTATTCCAGGAAGCGCTGCTCTGAGCGACCTTACGCATTACGCAGTACGTAGTACGCAGTACGCAGTCGGGAAGCATGCGAGGAGAAGTACGATGGCAGAAACGACAATGCCCAAGATCTATGACCCCAGGACGGTGGAGCGTGCGCTCTATGACTGGTGGGAGGCGCAGGGGTATTTCAAGCCGCGTCCGGCCGAGGGCCGGCGGCCCTTTGTGATCTCGATGCCGCCGCCCAATGTGACCGGCAAGCTGCACCTGGGCCACGCCATGACGGCCTCGGTGCAGGATCTGATGATCCGCTACCACCGCATGCGGGGCGAGCCGACGCTGTGGGTGCCCGGCTCGGACCATGCCGGCATCGCCACACAGAACGTGGTCGAGCGCCAACTGGCCAAAGAGGGCCAGACGCGCCACGACCTGGGGCGCGAGGCCTTTGTGGCGCGCGCCTGGCAGTGGAAGGAAGAGTACGGCGGCTTTATCACACAGCAGCACCGGCGCCTGGGCGTGTCGTGCGATTGGGAGCGCGAGCGCTTTACCCTCGACGAGGGCCTCTCGCGGGCGGTGCGCGAGGCGTTCGTGCGCCTCTACGAGAAGGGCCTGATCTACCGCGGCACCTACCTGGTGAACTGGTGCCCGCGCTGCACCACCGCCATCTCGGACCTGGAGGTGATCCACCGCGAGGAGGTGACCAAGCTCTGGCACATCAAGTACCCCTTGGAGGAGCGGCCGGGCGAGTACGTCACCGTGGCCACTACGCGGCCCGAGACGATGCTGGGCGATACGGCGGTGGCGGTGAACCCAGAGGATGCCCGCTACCAGGGCCTGACCGGCCAAAAGCTGGTGCTGCCCCTGGTCGGGCGGGTGATCCCCATCATCGCCGACGACGAGGTGGACCCGCGCTTCGGCACCGGCGCCGTGAAGGTGACGCCGGCCCACGACCCGGTGGACTATGAGATGGGCAAGCGCCACGGACTGGCCGCCATCGACGTCATGACCGACACCGGCGAGATGAACGAGCAGGCAGGCGCCTTTGCCGGGCAAACCCAGGCCGAGGCGCGGCGCAATGTGGTGGCCGCGCTGGAAGACCAGGGGCTGATCGCCAAGATCGAGGACTATCGCCACGCCGTGGGCCACTGCCAGCGCTGCGATACGCTGGTGGAGCCGCGCATCTCCACGCAGTGGTTCGTGCGCATGGCGCCGCTGGCCAAGCCCGCGCTCGAGGCGGTGCGCGATGGCCGCATCCGCATCATCCCCGAGCGCTTTGAGAAGGTCTACTTTAACTGGCTGGAGAACATCCGCGATTGGTGCATCTCGCGCCAGCTCTGGTGGGGGCACCGCATTCCGGTGTGGTACTGCCAGGGCTGCGGCGCCGAGATGGTGGGCCTGGCCGAGCCGACCGCGTGCACCCAGTGCGGCGGCACGGCGCTCTTCCAGGACCCCGACGTGCTCGATACCTGGTTCTCTTCGGGGCTCTGGCCCTTCTCGACCCTGGGCTGGCCCGAGGATACCGAGGACCTGCGCACCTTCTACCCGACGAGCGTGATGGAGACGGCCTACGACATTCTCTTCTTCTGGGTGGCCAGGATGATCATGTTCGGCCTGGAGATGACGGGGGAGGTGCCGTTCCATACCGTGTACCTGCACGGCATGGTGCGCGACGAGTACGGGCAAAAGATGAGCAAGTCGAAGGGCAACGTGGTCGACCCGATCGAGATCATGGACGAGTATGGCACCGATGCCATGCGCTTTTCGTTCCTGACCGGCTCGACGCCCGGCAACGATATGAAGCTCTCGCTGACGCGCGTGGAGGCCAACCGCAACTTTGCCAACAAGATCTGGAATGCGGCGCGCTTTGTGGTGTCGAACCTGGAAGTAGGGGCGGGGTCTCCCCGCCCTGAAGCGGGGTCTCCCCGCCCTGAAGCGGGGTCTCCCCGCCCTGAAGCGCCCGAGACGTTGGCCGATCGCTGGATCCAGAGCCGCCTGCAGCGCGTGACGGCCGACGTGACGCGGCTGATGGACGACTACCAGTTCGGCGAGGCGGGGCGCCAGATCTATGACTTTCTCTGGGCCGAGTTTGCCGACTGGTACATCGAGATCTCGAAGGCCCGTCTCTACGGCGGCGACCCGGCGGCGGCGGCCACGGCGCGCCGCGTGCTGGTGACGGCGCTGGAGCAGGCGCTGCGCCTGCTGCACCCCTACATGCCGTTCGTCACCGAGACCATCTGGCAGAACCTGAAACGCGCCTGGCAGGCTGACGACTGGGGTGAGGCGCTGATGATTGCGCCGTGGCCCACGGCCGGCGCGACCGATGCCGAGGCCGAGCGCCAGATGGGCGCCATCATGGATGCGGTGCGCGCCATCCGCAACGCCCGCGCCGAGTACGACGTGGAGCCGGGGCGCAAGATTGCGGCGCTCGTCGCGGCCGGCGAGCTGGCGCCGGCGTTCGAGGCCGAGCGTGCAGCGCTCGTGGGCCTGGCTCACCTCGACGATGGCCAACTGACCATCGCCCGTGCGCTGCCTGAAAAGCCGGCCAAGGCGCTGGCGCTGGTGACCGATGGCGTGGAGACCTACCTGCCCCTCGCGGGTATGGTGGACCTGGAGCGCGAGCAGGCGCGCCTGGGCAAGGAGCTCGAGTCGGTGCAGGCCGACATCGCCCGCGCCGAGGGTCTGCTCTCGAACGAGCGCTTTGTGGCCAAGGCGCCCGCCGACGTGGTGCAGAAGGAGCGCGACAAGCTGGCCGCGGCCCAGGAGCGCAAGGCGGCCCTCGCCGCACGGCTCGAGCTGCTGGCGGGGATGTAGGCGCTGGAGCACGAAAGGGCGCGAAAGGCCACGAAAAGGCGGGCAACCCTGCGCAGGGCTGCCCGCCGTCCCGTCATTGCGAGCCGCAGCGAAGCAATCCCCTGGTTGCGAGCGGAGCGATGCAACAGCAGCCCACGAAGTGGGGATTGCTTTGTCGGCGGTCCGTGCCTCGCACGAACCGCCTCCTGACTTGAAAATGCGGCAGGGCGTCGTAGCCTAGCCCCTTGTGGGCGTCGTTCCTCCCTGCGCGCAGGCGGCGTGTGGCCGTCTTCATGGCTTGTGGTGCCCTTGGGGCATGATGTCTGCTCAGAAACTCGGGGCACTGTCATTGCGAGCGCAGCGAAGCAATCTCCACGTCCGGCATTGGAGATTGCTTCGTCGGCGGCTGCGGCCGCCTCCTCGCAATGACAGGCCAAGGTTCTGTGCTTGGCACAGGGTTCGGCGAACCCTGGGGTACTCGCAATGACAGCCGCGGTTTCTATGCCTGCATATGCCGCATCGTGGCATGGGGTACCCGCAATGACACATTCGTGGCTGTGGTGCTGGGGGCCTTCCATCTCGCCGTCGCCGGAGCGCCGGCTGCCGCAGCAGTGGGGGCTGCGTGATCGTGGCTGCGTTGGCCACCACCTATGCCCGCCTGCCGCGCGTGCCCTACCTGGCCCTGGCGACCGTCGTAGCCCTGCTGGCGATCAACGGTCTGATCTTTGCCCAGTTGATCGCGGGTATCGTCGGCCCCGGCGATCTTGCCTTCGATTCGGCAGTGGCGCTGGGCCATCCGGCAGCAGGCACGGCGCTGGAGAATGCGGTGCGAATGGATGCGAGCGCTCTGAGCCTGCACTGGATCGAGACCCAGGAGGTCGAGTGGCTGGCCAACGTCGAGCTTGCCGAGTCTGGGGCCAGAGGGATGCAGGCCACGTACGGCGATACCGACCGCCAGGCCTTCCTGACCGTGCTGAGCTTTGAGAGCCGACAAGCCAGCAATGCCTTCTTCGATCGCTGGGGCAAGAATGCGATGGGGTCGCTGCGGCTCATGGAGATCAGGCAGAGCTGGCCGGCCGGGGGCAGTTCCACCGCTTCCACAACGTTGGGGCCGGCAGGGCCTACAGCGCCTGGCAGGTCGATACCTGGGTGCACATCATCGAGGTGCCGTGGGCCTATGCGCAGGCGGCGCCCCTGGCCAGGCAGATGAAGGATGCCGTGTCGGCGAGCTACCGTGGCGGGGGGGCAGTGACGATCGGCGCGTGAGCCTTGCGAGGGTACTGAACCCTCGCAAGGCTCCATGTATGCGAGGTTGGGGTAGGGTAAATGGCTCTTGACCGCCTTGTCAGGGCTATTGACTTCGCGGCTGCGTTGAATTATGGTGGTTGTAGTAGGACCACATGGGACAGCGTGATGTGCTGTGCCTGAGGAGAACACACCGAAAGGAGTGAAGCAGTGGAGGCATATCGTGTGGAAGCGACCATCTCCCAGGATGGTATGCTCACCATCCGGGGCGTGCCTTTTCGTGCCGGCGACACAGTCGAAGTGATCATCCTTCAGCGTCGCAAGCACGAAGGCGCCGAATGCCGCCTTCTGCGCGGTAAGCCTATCCGCTATGTGGCACCGTTCGATAGCGTCGCTGAGGACGAGTGGAGCGTGCTGCGAACCCGCTCCAGCAGCCCCGCATAGTCCACCGCCGCCCAATCCGTCGTATCCACCTCGAACACCGGGCCGCCAATATCCAGCGGCCGGGCCTGCCCCCGGCGCAGCGTCTCCTCAAACTCGGCCGCGTTTAGATGGTCCACGTGCCCCGGATGCCGCTCGCCCGACGCGGCGCGAGCCGTGAAGCGCTGCACGAGCACGTCGTCCTCGGCCCAACACAGCACCTGCACGGGTCGGAAGCCGTATTTGTTCTTCAGCGCCAGGAACTCGCGGGTGGCGTGCTGCGGGTCAAAGGGGCTCTCGACGATGAGCGAGCGCCCGGCGGAGAGCTGCGCCTCCACCAAGTGGTAGATGAGGGCGTAGGTGGCCATGCCGAGCCGGCGCGACCAGGCGCGGTCGCTCCAGCCGAGGGTGCCGAAGAGGGTCTCTTTGATGCCGTCTTTGGCGACGAGGGGCAGCCGCAAATCCGCGGCCAGGCGGCGGGCGAGCGTCGTCTTGCCGGTGCAGGGCAGGCCGAGGACGATGAGCAGCAACGGTTCGCGCATGGCGCCTACAACCTCCCATAGAGCCTGACTTTGCACACTCGACGCGATCTGCGGCTCGACCTGCTGCGCGACGATGATCGCCCGAGAAATGGAACCCTCACTGGTGTGGATGTGCCCCCATCTCCTCATGCGTTGAATGAAGAGGCTGCTGCTCAAGACGGAGCCTGTCCTAAGGGCGACAGGCGAATCGCGTTATCCTGTGTCTGCTCTCCTGTTGCCGGCAGGCGCTGTCCGGATGGATACTCATACATTCCCACGAGCAATTGTCCCGTTCTGAGCGCTGCGGCGTCGCTCACTGTCAGATCGTGCCTGTCCTCGATGATCTCTCCATTGCCCCATAGGCTCGTCGGGTATCTCCCGTTGCCGGGGATACCGTCGCTCTGGGTGATCAGGTCTCCGCTGGAGTCAAGCAAGTGCACAAAGACGTGATAGCTCGCGGATGGTGTGACTAGCGCGCGCCAATAGAGGCCTACTTGCACAGTCGAGGGGGACGAGGGGGGGCGAGTCACAGTGTATCCCAAGAGGGCTATGTCACCCGACCTTGCCTCACAGGGAATGGCTTGTCGCGGAAGCGAGGTGATCCGTGGCGGGATAGAGAAACTGCCGACGATCAAGGGATCAAGGGTCTTGCCGTCCCGTTCTGCTCGCAGCCCTGCCAACTGGATTGCGACACGATACTGATTTTGAGCCGCAGCCTGAGGGGGAATGCGGACGGAGATCTCATCACAGAACACCTGCCCTGGTCTCCAATCGGCAGACGAATAGCGGCCCAAACCAGGTAAGGTGAACCGGCTGGCGACCACGCTCAAGTCGTTGTCGAGAATCTCGACTTGCTCGACAATCTGAGCATCCTGTTCCTGCCGGAGCGGTTGCCAACAGGCGGTCACAACAACGCTGTCTCCCGGCGCGGCCCTGATTGGCCTGACGCTTGCGCCCAATAGCACTGCGACATCCCCAAAGCTGGCATTGATCGGCTCCATGCCCGAGGGCAGTTGCTCCGGCCGGTAGAGGCGAGGGGGAGCATAGGCTGGCCGATAGATGCACATGAAGCTCAGAAATGACAGCGAAGCGATAGCGCCCACGATATTCAGGACATGCGGCTGTCTTGGATGCAGCGGCTGAAGTTGTGACCAGCCCAAGACGAGAAGGATGGCAAAGCTCGTGACACCCGCGGGGTAGAGGAAGCGTCCCTGTCCTCCATCTCGAGAGATCCACACCGCATACAGACCACTGGACAGATTCAGAATGGCTATGATGGCCACCCAAAAGGCCGGCTTGCGCCAATCCATTCTGAGCCCATCTCTTCGGACGCGGACCAGTAGCCCGGCAACAGCTATGAGTACCAGCGCTATGCCCACCCACTCTGCATAGGCTGGCAGCTCTACCTGGTATCCGTATCTATCCCACACTCCCGTGAGCTGGTTCAGGGCCACCGACAACAAGGTGCTTGAAGGGGGGCGTGCTTGCCAGCGAATGGGGCCGAGCCATCTCAGTTGCTCGGGTCCAGCCAATTGGGGCATGAGCAATCCATTGCGAACGAACCACCAAGCCGACACGCTGAGCAGACCGCCGATGAACAGCGAGCTGCTCATGATAATGCCCTTCAAGCCGGTGCGCAGAGAGTTGAGGAGTATGAGCACAAGTAAAGCCGGCATGAACAGCCAGAGGCTGAACTTGGTCATCATTCCAAGTCCAGCCAGTATCCCCAGGAGCAGAGCCCCCTTTCGGCTCGTGCCAAGGTTGACTCCGCGCAGACTGGCCCATGTGAGGACTGAGCCCATCAGTATTGCGAGACTGTCATTATTGACCATGCTGGTAATCCACGAGAAAGGTGGGAAGGAACTCACCAAGATGGCCACTGCCATTGAGAGAAGGTTATCGTCTCGGAAGACCAGACGGGCTGAGAAAAACACAAACACTACGGCCGTGGCTCCAAACAATACCGAGAGCAGGCGCACGCGCTTGAGTGCGAGCACATCACCTGCCTGCAAATCCGCCTGTGTAAACGCCGTGATGTTGCGATTGTCGAAAGCAGGCGTCGAGTTGTCATATACGGCAAAGGGGTTAGCCGGAGCTTGATAGTCGCTGACGGGGAGATCTGCTATCAAGAATGCAGATAGCACGTAGTAGAGTGGAGGGTGCCGGATCGGAACGGCCTCAGGAGATGGCAAGCCTTTGTTCTGGACAATCAGAACGATATGATGGTAATGCAAACCCTCGTCTGGCCCCTCGAAAGGCGGAGTAACAGAGGTAAAGGCGTACCCCCAGACAAGCTGCAGCGTGAACAAGGCCACGGCAATCCAATGCTCAACACGGGGAGAGTGATTGAGTAAGAGTCCCATGTAGCGTGCTCCCGCGTTCTTCTGCGGCGGTCAATCGGCGGTTCCACGAGCCTAATCACGAATAGTCCTCAGCGGCATCTCCAGAGTCAGTTCACAACGTCGGAAACACCCACGACTCGCGCTTGGGGAAGAGGACGTCGACGAGCGGCTGCAGTGCGGCATCCACACGTGCGTCGGGATACCAGGCGCAGAGTTCCTCGCGGCTGTGGTGGCCGAGCCAGAGCTGCCAGGCGGCCCACCAGGGGAAGCGCACGGCGCGGCTCTCCAGCGGGCCGAGCGAGCGGGCGCCGGCCAGGCGGCCGTGGCGAAAGTCGAGCTCGATGGTGTCGGTGTAGAGGTCGAGGCGCAAAAAGCTGTTGTAGCCCGCCAGGAACGAGCCGGCCAGCCGCTGCTCGAGCACCGGGGCGATGGCGCTGAGGAAGCGCACGGCGTTGGGGATGCGCACCTGCCAGGCATAGGGCTGGTGCCAGCGGGCGCCGAGGTAGGCAGCCATCCACATCAGGGGCGAGGAGGCAGGCAGGCTGAAGCGAATGGCCTTGAGGCGGCGGCCGGCCGCCAGGTCCCTGGCCAGGCGCAGGGCCGCCAGGCTCGAACGGTAGGGCAGCGGTGAGGCCTCGGCCACGACCACGCCCTGGCGGTGCGACTCGGGGGTCTCGTTGCGGTAGATGCGCAGGTAGCCGGTCGGCCGGCCCGCTTCGAGGGTCAGGTAGGTGTCGAGGGCATCGCCATCGCTGTGCGCCGGGTCATCCTGATAGCGCCAGGCCGCAGCCGGGCGCTCGAGGCTGACGCCGAGGGCGGCCTGCGTCGTTGCCAGGTACCCGAGGAGGAGCGGCAGGTCCTCGTCCGTGGCCCGGCGGACGGTGCAGGCAGCATCGGCTTCGAGCGGCTCGGGCACGCGCTCGGGGCTGAGCTCGTAGCCGTGGCCCAAGGGGATGATGTACTCATAGCCGAATTGGCGGTAGAAGAAGGGTATGCCCTGGATGCTGGCCAGGTGGCAGCCCCTGGCCTCGAGCTGGCCTTCGAACCAGCGCATCAGGGCGCGCACCAAGCCGCGCCATCGGTAGTCGGGGTGGGTGCTGGCGATCCCCAGCTCGCCCACGCTGAGGCGCACGCCCTCATAGCGCCAGACCGTCGGCACCAGGCAGATGCTGGAGACAGCCTCGCCCGTGGCTGTGTCTTCGACAAAGGCGAAATCCTGCGGGCCGAGGCCCGGGTACTCGGTGGCCAGGGCGCGGGTCGAGGCCACCGCCGCCTGGTCGAAGGCCTGCCCGTGGAGCTGGGCGATGCGCTCGATGTCTTCAGTGCCCTGTGCGGTTTTGAGGACCAGGCCCTCGCCCAGGTCCTGCGGGAGGGAGGTTGCCTCAGCATCCCTGCCCATAACACTTCCCCTGCGTTGTGGGGGCGCATCCCGAGCAACCCTGGCAGACATTGCTCTGACGGCCCTGGGGTGGTTCGGGAACTGCCCTTACTTTGCCTGCTGGAATACGCCAATCCCACCCTGCAACCGGGTTTGACGCTCCGCGGGTGCCCGGTGCGACCCCTTAAGGTGGGGTTTTGGTGTGTTGGCCCTGGCGCGCCCGCGGGCGCGCCAGGGCCAACACACCAAAACCCCCTCCTGGCCCAGAGCCGGGCGGCTGCCGCGCGAAATGCCCGGCTGTCGCAGGATGCTGCGGACAGCGAGCCCCCTCTCCGATAGGCTGCTAGTAGAAACGCTCGACCGGCCAGCCCGTGCGTGTGGCGTGGTGGCGCAGGCGGGCGTCGGGGTTGACGGCGACGGGGTGGGCCACGGCCAGGAGCATGGCCAGGTCGGTGTAGCTGTCGGTGTAAAAGTAGCTCTGCGCCAGGTCAAGGCGGTGCTCGGCGGCAAAGGCGCGTGCCCAGTACACCTTGCCGGGCCCGAAGCATATCGGCTCGATGCAGCGCCCGGTAAAGAGCCCGCCCTGCACCTCCAGACGGGTGCAGATGTAGCGCTCGTCGAGGCCCAGGGCGTGGCACACGGGCGCCGAGACGTAGGGTGTGGAGGCGGTGAGCAGCGCCACGGTGTGGCCCTCGGCCATGTGCTCGCGGATGCGCTTGACGGCGCCCTCGGCGATGCAGGGCCGCACCATCTCTTCGAACCAGCGGTTCGAACGCGCGATCAACTCGGCTTCGCTCTGGCCGCGCATGCTGGCCGCCAGGCGCCGGGTGATGACGGCCATATCGATGACCGCCAGGCGGTACTGCAGGTTCCACCAAGCCAAGCGCAGGAACTGCCCCCGGCTCAGGCGGCCCTCGCGGTACTCGAAGCGTGCCCACAGGGAGGCCGAGCCACGGGTCAGCACGGTGTGGTCCAGGTCGAAAAAGGCGGCGACAGGCCCTTGCGCCACGACGGCAGCCTCCCTCCAAGATGCGGTGACGGAGTTTCCTCATGGTAGCACGAAGCCGGGCCGGTGCCAAATCCCAGAGAGGGTGGGTTGTGAATAGGCGCGGGATGGGGTTTCGAGCGCGTCGGGTGTTTGGCGGTGCGAGGCGGGGCGGGCTGGAAAGCCCGCCCTACGAAGTGACGGCCCCGGGCGCATGCGCCCGGGGCCATCGCTCCTCATGCTATTGGGGCGGTTCGCGTGTAGGGGCGGTTCGCGAACCGCCCTACAAGCGAAACGATCGGTCTAGTACTCGGGCATCGGCGGGGCCGGTGCCTTTTCCTTCTCGGGGATGTCGGAGATCAGCGCCTCGGTGGTGAGGATCATGGTGGCGATGGAGGCGGCGTTCTCGACGGCCGACCGCGTGACCTTGGCCGGGTCGATGATCCCCCTCTCGTACATGTCGACGTACTCGTTGGCGAGGACGTCGTAGCCGAGGTTGGGGTCGCCCTGTTCCTTCTGTAGGCGGCGCACCGTCTCGACGACCACAGCGCCGTCCACGCCGGCGTTGTGCGCGATCTGGCGCATGGGCTCCTCGAGGGCGCGGCGCAGGATGCTGACGCCGGTCTGCTCGTCGGCGTATTCCATCTTGACGCCGTCGAGCGCGCTGACCACGTCGATCAGGGCTACGCCGCCGCCGGGCACGGTGCCTTCCTCAACCGCAGCGCGGGTGGCCGAGAGCGCGTCCTCGACGCGGTGCTTCTTTTCCTTGAGTTCGGTCTCGGTGGCCGCGCCGACGCGGATGACCGCGACGCCGCCGGCCAGCTTGGCCAGGCGCTCCTGCAGTTTTTCGCGGTCATAGTCGGAGGTCGTGGTCTCGATCTGCGCCTTGATCTGCTCGATGCGGCCCTGAATGTCCTGGTCGGAGCCCTTGCCCTCGATGATGGTGGTCTCGTCCTTGTTGACCACCACGCGGCGGCACTGGCCGAGGTCGGCGATGGTGGCCGTCTCGAGCTTGCGGCCCATCTCCTCGGTGATCACCTGGCCGCCGGTCAGGATGGCGATGTCGCGCAGCATGTCCTTGCGGCGATCGCCAAAACCGGGCGCCTTGACCGCGACGACGTTGAGCATGCCCCGTAGCTTGTTGAGCACCAGAGTCGCCAGGGCTTCGCCCTCGACGTCCTCGGCGACAATCAGCAGGTCACGCTTGCCGATCTGGACCATCTTTTCGAGGAGGGGCACAATATCGGCCACGGCGGCGATCTTGCGGTCGGTAATCAGCACATAGGGCTCTTCGAGGACCGCCTCCATGCGCTCGGGGTTGGTGACAAAGTAGGCGGAGATGAAACCGCGGTCGAGCTGCATGCCCTCGACGTACTCGGTCTCGAAGGCGAGGCCCTTGGACTCTTCGACCGTGACCACGCCATCCTTGCCGACCTTATCCATGACCTCGGCGATCAGGTTGCCGATCTCGGGGTCGGCGGCAGAGATGGCGGCGACCATGGCGATCTCTTCCTTGCCCTTGACCTCGCGCGACATCTTGCGGATGGCCTCGACGAGCGCCGCGGTGCCCTTCTCGATGCCGCGCTTGATGAGCATGGGGTTGGCGCCGGCGGCCACGTTCTTCAGGCCCTCGCTGACGATGATCTGGGCCAGCACGGTCGCGGTGGTGGTGCCGTCACCGGCCACGTCGTTGGTCTTGGTGGCGGCTTCCTTCAGGAGCTGGGCGCCCATGTTCTGGAAGGGCTCCTTCAGCTCGATCTCCTTGGCGACGGTCACGCCGTCGTGGGTGATGGTGGGGGCGCCGAATTTCTTATCGAGGGCGACGTTGCGGCCCTTGGGGCCCAGCGTCGTGCGCACGGCTTCTGCCAGGGCGTCGACGCCGATCTTGAGGTTGCGTCGCGCCTCTTCCGCGAAAACGAGCTGCTTAGCCATCTTTACTCACTCCTCTTTGCGTCTTTGCCTGGCTATTGCTGAAGGATGGCGAGGATATCCTTCTCGCCGAGGACGAGGTACTTTTTGTCGTTCAGCTTGAACTCGTTGCCGGCATACTTTTGATAGAGGACGCGGTCGCCCACCTTGACGTCCATGGGCAGGCGGGTGCCGTCATCGGTCAGGCGGCCTGGGCCCGCGGCCACCACGGTGCCTTCCTGCGGCTTCTCTTTGGCCGTCTCGGGCAGCACCAGGCCGCTCGCCGTGGTCTCCTCTCGCTCGATCGGCTCGACGACCACACGGTCACCCAGGGGCTTGATGTTCAGCGCCATCTTTACAAACCCTCCTTCAAGTTTGATGAACTGGGCTGACGTCTTAGCACTCTCACCGTCGGAGTGCTAATTGCGACCCACATGATACTGCAATTGGCCCTAAATGGCAAGTGGGCCGAGCGCAGCGGAGAGGACAAAGGAGGGGCGTGGTGGCCCCACAGCACCAACATGCTGCATCATGCGCCAGAAATCTACGATTTGCTACGCGTTTCGTGGCTTCTTGGGCTGGTCTGGGTGGTCGGCGTGTGGGTGTCTGCGGGGGGCTCTAGCACTCGCCGGTGCCGAGTGCCAGCCGACTGTCGGAGAGGCAACTGGTCAGCTTCGGCGCCCTGGCAACGGCCGGGCCGGCGCGTTGCCGGCGCCCGGCACGGGTACGGTCTGGCCGGAACCCTGCGAAGGTTCGGAACCTTCGCAGGGTTCCGGCTGGGCGAGCGCTAGAAGTGCTGCCAGCGCCCGTCGTTCGACAGGCTGTAGATGCCGAGCCGTGGGCTCCAGAGCATCAGGCCACGCTCGAAGGGCTGGACGGCGCCGTTGACGCCGCGTTCCTCGATGAGGCCCCAGCCGACCCTGCTGCGCACGTCGCTGTGATCGCGCCACGCCTTGCCAAAGCCGCGCTTGGGCTGGAACAGGCCCGATGGAGCGTGGATGCCCGAGTCCACCTCGGGCTGGGAGGCGTTCCAGGTGTCGCCGAACTGCACCCAGGTGCCGTCGTTGAACAGTACGTAGATGACGCCAGTGTCGCCACGCCAGAACATGGTGCCGAACTGGAAGGTCTGTTCACCAAGCCACACGGCCTTCTCGACGTCGGTGGGGCAGCCGAGGGAGGCGCGCAGCGCGGCGTTGCCGTTCCAGGCGTTGCCAAAGCCCTGCACCGGCATGATGCTGCACGGGGGCAGCGGCTCCGCCGGTTTGGAGATCCCGGTGCCGATAAAGCGCACGGCGTCGAACCCCACGGTGCGTGTGGCCCAGGGCTCGCCGGTGGCGCTGCCCAGGTAGACGTACTCTTGGCCCTTGCCGCTAAAGTAGTAGCTGCCGAGGCTCACCCACTGGTCGTAGTAGCGTGCCTGCGAGACGACGCGGTCGTTGGTCGCGCCGTTGTGAGAGATGCGGTAGCGGGCGCTGGTGGTGCCAAAGTAGCGGCTGGGGATGTAGACCTGCACCTCATAGTTGCCGGCCCCCGGCAGCTTGGGGGTCCACCTGCCCCAGTTGTAGACGGTCGAAGTGTTGTTCCATACGTAGAACAGGTGGCTGCGATAGCCAAAGGCGACCGGGTGGAAACTCTCCAGGTTGCCGCCGCGGGTAAAGCCGGAATCCAGGTCGTCGACGGTCACGGTGACCGTCTGCGGCGTGGCGCTGGCCGCCCACGAGACCCGCGCCAGGGCGACGCCGGTGCGCTCATAGTACTCGACGACGACGGTGTGCGCGCCGGCGCCCAGGTAGACGGAGCCGGTGAAGGTGGTGGCCGACTGATCGACCCAGCGGTCGATGAGCATGGTGCCGTCGACCTTGACCCGGATGCCGTCATCGGCGGTGGCGGTGAAGGTGTAGGTGCCTGCGGTGGCCACGCTCACCGAACGTGTCCAGCGGACGGAAAAGCTGTCGGCCGGGACCTGGCTTGCGGGCGAGCCGTAGCCCCAGTGAAAGTTGATGTCGGCGTCGTTGCGCACGAGCAGCGGCGAGCCCGAGAGGTCCGTGTTGCCATAGTACTCGGCCTTCCACTGGGGGAAGCTGGTGTCGGCGAGCTTTTCCCACGAGAGTTGGGCCACGGCCTCGCCGGTGGCTTCAAAGTACTCCATGCGGATATGGTGGTAGCCGGCCCCCAGGCTGCGGTCAACGGTGAAGGTCGTTGCCGGCTGGGCCACCCAGCGGTCGAGCACCAGGGCATCGTCGATCCACAGGCGGGCGCCATCATCCACACGCACGGTAAAGCGGTAGGTGCCGGCTTCAAAGCTGACAAAGTTGGTCCAGCGTACGGCAAAGTTGTCGGCGTTGACGGGGGAGCCGGGCGAGCCATTGCCCCAGTTGAAATTGACGGCTGCATCGTCGCGCACCAGCACCGGCGCGCCCGAGAGATCGCGGTTGTTATAGTACTCGCCGCGGAACGCCGGCGTGGCGGCCGAGACGGCGAGTGGGGGCACGACGAGGGCGATGAGGACGAGGGCGAGCAGGAGACGGCTCGCCGCGCGGCACGAGCGAAATCCGATCATGGGTCAACCTCCTCTGTGGAAGCCCGGCCTGGCGGGCGGGCAGCGGGCGGCCTGCAGACTCTGGGGGTAACGATGAGACTCTCGCTTCTGTGCCGCAATGTGGCAGGGCCGCAGAGCGCCGGCGCTGGCCGGCACGCAGGGCACCGGGCCAACGCGGGTGGCGTTCTACTTTTATAGACGCACAAGAGGGGCCAATGGTTCCATGACACGGCGAAATTGGGCCGCAACCTGGACGCAGCAGAGGCGGCTCGCACGCCGCCGGAGGCAGGCGCGGGGCGCTATCATGGGCGGGGTTCGCCGCATCCGGCAACCCGGCGGCGTGGGAGCCGCCTCTGCTACCGGCTGGGAGATGGGGACCATTCATGGGCGCAGGCGGCCCCGCCGGCGTGCCTTGCTCAGAGGCACGCCGGCGGGGCCGCCTGTAGGGGGTTCGCCCGTGAGGCTGGGCGTCTGGCAAGCGGCGCGGCCTAAGGTCAGGCCGGCGGCTTGCGAATACGACCTAGCGCCGTCGATGCTTGGCGAAACAAGCCTGGCAGTAGACCGGTTTGTCGCTGCGTGGCTCGAAGGGCACCATGGTCTCCTGGCCGCAGTCTGAGCAGATGGCGGGGAACATCTGGCGGTCTTCAGCGGGGCGTCGATCCAGTCCTCGCTTCTTGCCTCGGCATTCGGGGCAGCGGCTGGGCTCGTGCTCGAAGCCCTTCTGCTGGTAGAATTCCTGCTCTCCAGCCGTGAAGATGAACTGGGCACCGCAGTCGCGACACACGAGGGTCTTGTCTTGGAACGCCATGGGGGTCCTTTCCTCCGTAGAGGTGAAAATCGCGCGCTCGATTTCCCTGCCCAGGCCTGTGAGGTTTCCGCCGCGGATAACCGGGGGAGGTCAACTGGTCGCTGGCGAAGAAACGGTAACGCGCCACGGATACCTAAAATGAGTATACTCGGAAAATCCCGTTTCGTCAAGATGTAGACCAGAGTTCAGCAGAAAAAAGACCCCCGAAAGCATCACCAAAACAGCCGAGCAGCCGGCGGGAGCCTCGACTCCGGGCGCCAGGCGCAAAAGACCCCCGCGGGTGTCACCAGGATAGCCCCTGGCGACACCTTTGGGGGGTCTTGCCCTTCATGTGCAGCCTCGCGCAGGAGGCGCTCGCTACTTGGCGAGGGCGGTCGTCTCTTCGGTTTCCGCGGCCGCACGTGGCGTCATCGTTAGCTCATCGCCGTCGCGGTCGATGCGGATGGTCGGATGCTCGGGCAGGTTCGCTTGCAGGACGATTTCCGACAGCGGGTCCTCCACCATCTGCTGGATCACCCGGCGCAGCGGCCGCGCCCCGAACTGCGGGTCGTAGCCGCGCTCGGCGAGCAGGTCCTTGGCCTCGTCGGTGAACTCGAGCGCCACGTGGTGCTCGGCCACGCGCTCGGCGACACGGGCCAGGTTCAGGTCGACGATGGCGCGGATGTCATCCCTGGTCAGGCGATGGAAGACGACCACTGCGTCCAGCCGGTTCAGGAACTCGGGCCGGAAGGTGCGCTTCAGCTCGCCCAAGATCTTGTCGCGCATGCGCTGGTAGGCGTCCTCGGCCGATTGCGCTTCGTCCCTTGCCAGGTTGAAGCCCAGAGACACGTCGCGGCCCAGGAACTCGGCACCCACGTTGGAGGTCATGATGACGATACAGTTACGAAAGTCCACCTTATGGCCCTTGGCGTCAGACAGGTGCCCATCCTCCATGATCTGGAGCAGCATGTTGAACGCTTCGGGGTGGGCCTTCTCCACCTCGTCGAAACAGACCACCGAGTAGGGGCGGCGCCGGATGGCCTCGGTGAGCTGGCCGGCCTCCTCATAGCCAACGTAGCCGGGAGGGGCGCCCACCAGGCGCGACACGGTGTGCCGCTCCATGAACTCGGACATGTCGAGCTGGATCAGCGCATCCTCGCTGCCGAACATGAACTCGGCCAGGGCCTTGGCCAGCTCGGTCTTGCCGACGCCGGTGGGGCCCAGGAAGATGAACGAGCCGATTGGACGCTTTGGGTCCTTCAGGCCGGCCCGGGCGCGGCGCACAGCCTTGGCGACCGTGGCCACGGCCTCGTCTTGGCCGACGATGCGTCCGTGCAGCGCCTCTTCCATCTTTAGCAGGCGGCTCGACTCCTCGCCGGCGATGCGGACCACGGGGACGCCGGTCCACATGGCCACGATCTCGGCGATATCGTCTTCGGTCACACGCAGGCCCGAGCCCTCCGAGGTGTCGCGCCAGCCCAGGCGCAGTTGCTCGAGCCTCGAGCGCAGCGAGTCTTCCTCCTCGCGCAGCGCCAGCGCTTCGTCATAGCGTTCGGCCGAGAAGGCCTCCTGCTTCTGCTGCTGGATCGTGCGCAGTTGGCGGAAGGTCTCGCGGACGCCCACGGTCCGGAAAGCCTTGTAGACGCGTACGCGCGAGGCCGCCTCGTCGATCAGGTCGATGGCCTTGTCGGGCAGGAAGCGGTCGGGCACGTAGCGCGCCGCCAGGTGTGCCGCCGCGGCCAGCGCCTCGTCGGTGATCTCGAGCTGGTGGTGCTCCTCGTAGCGCGAGCGCACGCCTTTGAGGATCTCGATGGTCTCCTCGACGCTCGGCTCCTCGACCATCACCGGCTGGAAGCGTCGCTCCAGCGCCGCATCGCTCTCGATGTGCTTGCGGTACTCGGCGAGGGTGGTGGCGCCGATGCACTGCAGCTCGCCGCGCGACAGCGCCGGCTTGAGGATGTTGGCCGCATCCACCGAGCTGCCCGCCGCGCCGGCACCGACCAGCATGTGCAGCTCATCGATAAAGATGATGACGTCCGAGTTCTTGATCTCGTCGATGACGCGCTTGAGGCGCTCTTCGAACTGGCCGCGGTACATGGTGCCGGCGACCAGCGACCCGACGTCGAGGCGGACGACACGCTTGTTCAGCAGCGAGTCGGGCGTTTCGCCGTTGACGATGCGCTGCGCGATGCCCTCGACGATGGCCGTCTTGCCCACGCCGGGCTCGCCGATCAGCGCCGGGTTGTTCTTGGTGCGTCGCGACAGGATTTGGATCACGCGCTCGATCTCGCGCTGCCGGCCGATGACCGGGTCGAGCTTGCCGGCGCGCGCTTCGGCGGTCAGGTCGACGCCGAGCTGGTCGAGCAGCGTCTGCTGGCCCTTGGCGCCGCTCGAGCCCGAAGCCGAGCCGCGCTCGGATTGTGAGTTGGGCGTGGCGCTCTCGCGCAACGCCTGCATGGTGCGCTCACGCACCTGGTCGAGGCTGACGCCCAGCGATTCCAAGATACCCACAGCCATTCCCTCAGCCTCGCGGCTCAGGCCCAAGAGCAGATGCTCGGTGCCGATATAGTGATGGCCCAGGCGGCGAGCCTCGTCGACGGCCAGTTCGATCACGTGCTTGGTCGACGGCGCCAACTCGACGCGCCCACCCGGAGTGCGGTTGCCGCGGCCGGTGTAGCGCTCAACGGCGTCGCGGGCGCGCGACAGGTTGAGGCCCAGGTCGCCCAGCACTTTGGCGGCGACGCCCTCACCTTCCCGCAGCAGGCCGAGAAGCAGATGCTCGGTTCCGATTGTGGTATGGCCAAGACGCAACGCTTCCTCTTGCGCATAGGTCAGGGTCTCGCGCGCTCGTTTGGTGAAGCGGTCGAACTTATTGGCCATCTTCCATCTTCCTCACTAGGCCCGATTGTCGAGCTACAGATTTGAGGGCTCTACAGGAATGGCTTGCCCACTTGAACTGCATGACTACTACAGAGTCTCCTTGAAGTATTGCGAACCTGGGGAGCCGCATCTGGGGCCCCCGACGCCCACACGGGGCCGGGCTACGTTGCGCTCCCCACTCTGGCGCAGAGATAAGAATCGAGGCCCCCGCGCGAGCCTGTCAGGGGGGGCCTCGATGAGACGATGATGCCGATATCAGGTTGCTCCCTGACCATCGCGCCTGCGTCACAACCCCACAGCCCGCACGCTGCGCTTTTGGCCCTGGGAGTCTCTTCTGCGCCGTTGCTCCAGCCTGAGCCAGGCTGGAATGCTCTGCGGCGAGAGAACGTCTTACTGTTCCGGTTCCTGGGGAGAAGCGTCCTCCTCAGGAGCGCCCTGGTCCGTTACCTCGCCTTCAGGCTCCCAGGTGTAATCCTCGATCTCAGTGTCGTTCACGCGGCGGAGGCTCAGGCCGATCCGCTTGCGTGCACTGTCGATGCGGATGACGCGCAGGTCAAGCGTTTGCCCTTCCTGCACCACCTCACGGGGATGCCCAATGCGCTGGTCCGACAGTTCGGAGATGTGGATCAGGCCTTCCACGTCGCCGTCGAGCCGCGCGAATGCCCCGAAATTGGTAATCTTGGTGATCGTGCCCTGCACGAGTTGGCCGATCTCGTAGCGCTCGTCGATCTGGCTCCAAGGCTCCGGCTGCAGCCGCTTGAGGCTGAGCGCGATGCGCCGGCGCTCGCGGTCGATGTGCAGCACATAGACCTGCACTTCGTCACCGACGCTGAGCACCTCACGCGGATGCGCGACCCGGCCCCACGACAGCTCGGAGAGGTGGATGAGGCCGTCGGCCCCGCCCAGGTCGACAAAGGCACCAAAATCGCACAGGCTGCTCACGATGCCGGTGCGCACTTCATTCTCTTGCAACTCGCTGAGCAGCTTTTCCTTCTGCTCGCGCCGCCATTCGCGGGCGGCCGCACGTTCCGAGAGGATGAGGCGGTTGCGGCGGCGATCCAGCTCAATAATCTTGAAGCGGAGCATCTTGCCGACCAGCTTGGCCTGCTCGCTCTCTTCGGGGTCCTCTTCTTCACCCTCTTCGCTGCGGCGGCGCCGTACGCTCACCAGTTGTGAAGATGGGACAAAGCCGCGCACCCGGCCAATACGTACGATCAGGCCGCCCTTATTGTGGCCGGCGACCTGCGCCTCGAAAATCTCCTCGGCCGCGTACAGCTCTTCGGCCCGGCGCCAATCGGTTTCCATCTGCGCTCGCGTCAGCGAGAGCACAATGTTGCCGTCCTGATCCTCAGGGCGAACCACATACGCCAGCACATCCTGCCCAACCTGCAGCGTCTGGCGAACTTCGGGATCCATGCGCTCCAACTCGCGGCCGCTGATAATCCCCTCGGACTTGCTGCCCACGTCGACCAAGATTTCGCCGGGCGTGATCTGCATAATGACGCCTTGGAGAATGTCACCGTGTCGCGGTGTCTTGTAGGCGTACTCGCTGTCAAGAAGGGAGGCCATTGGGTTGGTGGTGGCCAGGTCGGTGGTCCCCAGGGCTGCCGTCTCGGCGATGGTATCCTCTTGGACTGCACCTCCTCCTTCATAGACGTCCCGGAATGTTCGCTTGTCCTCCATGCCCTCTCCTCGTGGCTTGTGTCGTGCACCTTGCCTACCCCTATTATAGCGAATGTAAAGCCAAAACGCAAACGTCCTTCTTCGCCAGGCGGGATACAGCAAGTGGCCCGATTCTAGTGCGGCCATGCAATATTGTCAAGTTAACTTGAGGTCCGTTATGCAACGTGCACACGTACTTGTCAATTCACACAAGATGGGGTACAATGGCCTCACCCTACCTTACGTCCTGAGGAGCCAGGGCTCCGACATCGCTGCGGATGGTGCTGCCACTTGCTCTGCAAGAGGGATCGCATCATCCGTTGTCGTTTCTGGGTGCCAAGATCAGGAAGTGCAGGCCATGTCTCAAGACCACGGATCCTCAGTCGATACCGATGCCGTTCGCCGGCGCCTGGAGGCCGAACGGAGCGAGCTGCTCTCCAAGGCGGGCCCGCCCACAGTCAGCAACCCCCTCACGCCCGACGAGCGCGATAGCGACGAAGCCGATGCGGCCGTCTCCACCGACTTGCGTGAGCGCGCCATGTGGCTGGCGGAGGATACGCGCCAAAAGATCGAGATGATCGAACAGGCCTTGCAGCGGCTCGAGAGAGGAGTCTACTCGCGCTGCGAGTCGTGTGGAGGAACCATCAACCCAGAGCGCCTCGAGGCTCTGCCCTACGCCACCCAGTGCATCCGCTGCCAGAAGCAGGCTGAGCACCAGGGCCGGCGCCAAAGCCGCGGGCGCAACCACGCCGACGGATGATGTTCTGTGGTACAACTGCTCCGGCTCTTGGGCCCCTACGTTGTCTGGCTCTATCCCATCGGGATCATCATCCTCGCTATCTACGTGCGGGCCTGGCTCCTGGCCAGCCGGGACCTGCGTGCCAGCCTCTTCAGCCTGGAGCGAGAGGTCGCGGTGAGGCGCATGCGCCGCGCGGCCTCGGGTGCCTTTTGTGCCTTTGGTGTGCTGATCGGCTTTTTCTTTGTCCAGTTCTTCCTGATGCGCACCTTTGACTGGGACAAGATCATCCGCCCCACGCCGAAGCCCGGCTTTGACATTCCGCCTGTGGACTATGCCGAGACGGCTGCCGCTCCTACGGCGACGCCGGACCCACGCACGCCGTCGCCCACGCCGAGCCCATCGCCGACCCGCCGGCCCACGATCGACTGGAAGCCGACTGCGGCGGCGCCGGCGGTGACGGCGACGCCCCAGGCGCCGCCGGCCAGTTGCCCGACAGCGGGTGTGCAGATCACGCAGCCCGGGCAGGGGGCGCAGGTATCGGGTCGGGTCGATATCCGCGGCACGGCCAACATCGGCGGCTTCGACTTCTATAAGGTGGAGCTCGGCCTGGGTGAGAACCCGGCCCGGTGGACGAGCATAAGCGACGTGCACCACAACCCTGTGAACGACGGACTCCTCGACGTGCTGGATGTGAGCAGCCTGCCGGCAGGGACCTATTCCATTCGCCTGGTCGTGGTCGACATTACCGGCAACTTTCCCCCGCCGTGCGAAGTCCGGCTTGTCGTTACCCATTGATGCTTGAGGCACGGTAACCCATGATCCGAGCCACCATCTGCGACGGCACCGGGCTGCACCCCGTTGACCCCAGCGCACCGATCCTACGTGCGGCCCTGGCCAAGGGCGATGGCACGTTGTGGGTCGACCTGGACGAGGCGAGCGATGCGGAGGCAGCGTTCCTCGGCGAGGTCTTTGGCTTTCACCCCCTGGCCATCGAAGACGCGCTGGGCCACGTCGAGCACCCCAAGCTCGACGACTATGGCGGCTACCTGTACATCGTCGCCCATGGCCTCGATCGCCTCGGCAGCGATGATGGCTTGCACGTCCTCGAGTTGGACCTCTTTCTGGGCGCCAACTATCTCGTCACCCACCATCATGAGCCGCTGCACTGCATCAAAGTGATCTGGGACCGGGCGCAGCGTGAAGAGCGCTATTTCCAGCGGGGCGCCGACGGCCTGGCCCACGCCGTGCTTGACTTGTTGGTCGACGATCTGATGCCGGTGCTCGATAGCCTCGATGCGACGATCGAGGAGCTGGAAGACGAGATCCTGGCCAAGCCGACCCAGCGGACGCTGACGCGCATCCTCGACGTCAAACGGGCCACGATGCATCTGCGGCGCACGGCCGTGCCGCAGCGCGAGGTGGTGCACCGGCTGAGCCACAACGAGTCGCCCCTGGTGCGCCCCAAGATCCAGCTCTATTTCCGCGATGTCTACGATCATCTCGTCCGCGTCGTCGATATCAGCGACTCATTGCGTGACTTGGCCGCCGGCGCCCTCGAGACCTACCTGTCGGTCGTCTCCAACCGCATGAACGAGGTCATGAAGTGGCTGACGGCGGTGACGACGATCTTTATGCCGCTGACGCTCCTGGCCGGCATCTATGGCATGAACTTTCGTCACATGCCCGAGCTGGAGTGGCGCTACGGCTATGTTGGCCTGCTGGCCGTCATGGCCGTCACCGCCGCCGCGATGGCGTACTGGTTCAAGCGGCGGGGATGGATGTGATGCGCAGCTTCTGGGTGCCTCTCGACATGCAGCTCGCCCAGTTGGGTGGGCTGTTGACTCTCGCCGGCATCTGCGTGGGGGCGCTGAATTGGACGCGCTTTGGTCGCAAGCTGGACCGGCGGCTCTTCATGGCCGTCAACTGCCTGCCGGCGGTGGCCGGGCTCGATTGGTTGATGTGGAGCGTCACTCACCTGGGCTCGGCCTGGGCCGGTGTGGCCGCCCTCCTCGTGGCCATCCAGATCCACCAGCCACGCTTTGGCCAGGTGACGGCGCTGGCCTTCCTCACGGTGGGCATCATCATCGGCGTGACCAAGGCGCTCACGCAGCGGCGGCGGCCTTTTACGCAGCTCAAGAACGTGCGCGTGGTGGGCCTGCGTCCGGCCGACCTCTCGTACCCCAGCGGCCATTCGGCCATGGCCTTCAGCGTGGCGACGCTCATGGCCGTGGGGCTGCACGTGGCCTGGCCGCTGCGCGTCGCCCTCTACGCCGTTGCGACCTGCGTGGGCTACAGCCGCCTGCACCTGGGCGTGCACTTTCCGCTCGATGTCCTCTCGGGCGCCATGCTGGGCACGGGCTGGGGGCTGGTGTGGGTGTCGTTCCTTTATAGGTAGGGTTTTGAGAGGGTTTGTCGGGTCAGGTCGCCGTTGCCGCCCGCGGACGGCAACGGCGACCTGACCCGACAAACCCTCTCAAAACCCCGCTGCTTGCGAGATGACAAGACTCACAGTCCGTAGTATAATCCGGCGCACCAATTGCCGAGGAGATGTGGCATGCCCGATATTACGATTCCACCTGTCGTGACCCAGGTGCTGCAGATCTCGTTCTTTGCCCTGGGCGCCTATGCGGTAGCCTTCATCCTGGGCTTGGTCGTCTGGACGGCGCGCGATATCTCGAGCCGCACGCGCGACTGGCTGGTGCGCATCTTGGCCGTCCTCCTGGTGCTGGTCTTCAACCTGCCGGGGCTGCTGCTCTACTTTGTCTTGCGGCCGCGCGAGACGCTGGCCGAGGTCTATGGACGCGCGCTGGAGGAAGAGGCCCTGCTGCAGGATATCGAGGAGCAGGCGACGTGCCCGACGTGCAAGCGGCGCGTGGCGCAGGATTTTGCGCTGTGCCCGCACTGCCGTACTCCGCTCAAGAGCCGCTGCGCGTCGTGCCGGCGCCTGCTGAGCCCGAGCTGGGAAGTGTGCCCCTACTGTGGTCAGGAGCCTGGGAAGGCCGCGGCGGCCCCGGCGGCGGCGAAGGGTCAGGCAGCCCGTCGCGACGAGGCCACAACCCCAGCGTCTTGAGCCGCGCCAGCACCTGAGTGACCTGATCCTCGGGCACCAGGATGGCCTGCTCGGATACGATCGCACCGAGACGCTGTGCCAGTTCCGCATCGCTGCGGAGCAGGCGCAGCGTTTCTGCGTCTGCCGTCTGCAGCAACACCACCTGGCGCAGGGCGACCCGGCCATGGCCGGCGGCCTGCTGCTCGATGGCGCGCGCTACCGCCGCCGGCAGCGGCCGCCCCGAGGCGCGTTCGAGGAACGTCGCTATCTGGCCGGCCGAGATGCCGGCATCGAGCGCCTGCCAGGTGCTCTCGGCCTCGATGCGAAAGACGTCGCGCTCGCCCTCGCGGCCGGCCCAACGGGCGAGACGTTCGAGGCGCACCCGGTCGTAGGCGCTCGCTGTGGGGGGGACGAGGATGGAGAGGTCCTCGCGCACGGTGATAGGCACGGGCTGGGGCGGTTCCCGAACCGCGCCTACGGCGTCCAGGTCCAGGAGGGCGCGCCCGCTGGGCGTGAGGCGACAGGCCTGAACGGGTTCGCCGGCGACGTCGACGGCGCCCAGCCAGTAGAGCGAGCGCGAGACGATGTGGGCGATCAGCGCGCCCTCGATGCTCTCCCAGTGAGCAAAGCCGTGCAGGTATTGGCCGGTAGCGGCGTCGCGGATATACCACGAGTCATAGTCGCCGTCGGGGCGGGCCAAGTCGGGCTGCGTGGCCTTGAGGGCGGCGGCCAGGTCGGCCAGGCGCAGCCAGCCGTTGGGCGCGCGGCTCAGCGTTTCGAGGACGGCGGCGCGCGGCAGCCGGGGGTCATTGCGCCACCCGGTGGCCTCGCAGCGCAGTGTGGGTACGCGCCAGAGCTCGTTCCAGTAGGGATCGCTGCGCCAGACCTGGAAGAGCAGCTTCTGGCGACGGAAGGGCGGCAGTTGCAGCCAGGCGCGCGCCTGTGCCCTGGCCTGCCACTGCCCCTCATGCTTGACGATCAGCCGGGCACGCAGCGCCAGCCGCTCGATGAAGGCCAGGCGCTCGGGGTGCACCTCGCCGCGCCAGCGCTCGCTGAGGGGGCTGAGCAGAGCCAGCACCAGCGCGCCATCCGGAGCACCGGCGACCTGCCGGCCTCGGGCACGCCGGCGTTCCTCGAGCGCTGCCAACGGCGCCAGGCGCAGGCGGGCGAGCACAGCCTCCAGGTCGAGGATGAGGTCGAGCCCGGCCTGGCGCGCCGGCCCCGGCTGGGCCACCGGCTCGAGGGCCACAGATGCAGGGGCGCCGGGCTCGAGCGGCAGGCCCGCCAGCAGGTCGGCGGGGATGTAGTAGACCTCGCCATGGTAGCCGCCCAGCCGGCCGTAGCGGCGGAAGAGCAGCCCGGCATACCACAGACGCTCGGCCGCGCCGGCAGGCTGCCGCCAGGGCTGCTCACGGGCGATAGCGCGCGGCCCCAGGCGGCGCACCTCGCCATGGGTCTGGGCCAGCAGATGGCCGCGGATGGCGCCCCCGGCCGCCGCGACGTGGGCCAGCGCCGCGCGCGCCTCCGGCCCCAGGGCCTGCACAAAGGCCTGCAGCCGCTCCGGCGCCAGCATCTCTTCGGCCAGCCGCGCCGGCAGCGACTCCAAGTTGCCAACCGGCACCTGCCACTGCAGGGCGATGGCGTGCAGCATCTCTTCGCTGTATTGAGAGAGCGCTTCCTGCAACGTTGTCATAGCGATGCTCGTGTGAGGGAACGAACGGAACTGGAGGAACTGATGGAACTGGGGGATATGATAGCCCATCCATCGCCGCTCTGCAAGCGCCGCTGTGTTCGTAGTACAGTAGAGGGGCTGTGGTGGCGCCGTGTGCCCTCGCGAGGGCACACGGCGCCACCACAGCCCCTCTACTGTACTACCAGCATGTGCTGCTCATGGGCATGCAGGTGCGGGCCACGATTCACTGCAGGGCTCAGCCCCCTCGCCGACGGTGATGGTGGTGACGCTGGCCAGGCGCTCGGGCAGCACCAGCGCCAGGCCGTAGCAGCCGGCGGCGAGGTCTGCGGGCAAAGGCGCTTCGATGGTGTAGGCCTCGCCCACACCCGGCTCCAGGTTGAGCTCGCCCGCAGCCAAGGTGGCGACGGGCAGGCTGCGGCCCACGAGCGTGAGGCAGTAGCGCCCCTGCCAGGGCTTCGTACCGTCGTTGCGCAGCGCAAGCTCGAAGCGGGCCGTGCTGCCGGCGCGGTGCCCGTGGGCCAGGCCCTTGAGCTCGACGACGAGGCCCTCGCCGCCCTGGATACGAGCGGTGAAGGGGTCCCTGGGGCCGGCCTGGGCGGCGACGGCGGGCAGATCGCAGCCCGCGCTCAGCAGTGCGATGGCGACGAGTGCAGCGGCCAGGGCGGCGGCCGCGATGCGTTGGCGGGTGCTGTTCATGAAGATCTCCTCTCGGTCAGAGCGCCGCCCATCTCCGCGAGCGGCCTCTACTCTATACTACGACTCTGCCCCCACATTCCTTGCCGTTTCCACCTGGCCGAGTGGCCAGTCTTTGCTCTGTGACTCTGCGAGTTGAGTCTTGCGCCCAGTCGGTGTATGATTGCCGCAATACCTTTCGGCTGCCGGTTCGCGGGCTTGCCCGCAGGAGGTCAGGCACCATGCCGCTGGATTATGGGCGCGGCGGCGGCCCCGCCGCGGTTCACATCGACCACGAGCAGTGCAACGCCTGTGGGCTGTGCGTGCGCGTCTGCAAGGGCGCGCCGCTCTACCTGGAGGATGGGCGCGTGCAGGTGGACCAGGCGCGCCTCTTTGGCTGCATCGCTTGCGGCCACTGCGTCGCCGTCTGCCCGCGCGGCTGCATCACCGTCAGCGGGCGCGACCTCTCGCCTGAGGATGTCGCGGACCTGCCGCCCCGCGAGGCGCGCGCCGGCTATGACGCGCTGCACGCCCTGTTGCTCGGCCGGCGCAGCGTGCGCGACTTCCAGGCGCGCGAGGTGGGGCCGGGGATGGTCGAGCAGATCCTCGACGCGGCCAGCACGGCGCCCATGGGCCTGCCGCCTTCGGAGGTGGGCGTGCTGGTGGCCGCGGGGCGGGCACAGGTGCGTGCCCTGCGCGATGACCTCTGGCGCAGCGTACAGGGTTGGCGTTGGTTGCTGTCGCCGGCGATCCTGGCCCTGTTGCGACCCTTCATCGGCCGCGAGGACTATCGGGGCTTCAAAGCGTTCATCGGACCGGCGCTCGCTGCCTATGCGGAGAAGGAACGCGAAGGCGTGGATTGGTTCTTTTACGACGCCCCGCTGGCGCTCTACTTCTACGGCTCACCCTGCGCCGACCCGGCCGATCCTGTCATCGCCGCCACCTATGCCATGCTGGCCGCCGAGGCGCTGGGGCTGGGCAGCTGCCTGCTGGGCTTTCCGGGCTACATCATGCAGTACGACGGCAAGCTGCGCAAGAAATATGGCCTGCCGCGCAAGATCCAGCCCGGCCTCGCCATGGTCTTGGGCTACCCGGCGTTGCGCTACCAACGGGCGCTGCGGCGGCGCTTCGCGGCGGTGCGCCATGTTGGTTCGTGAAGCCACCCTCGACGACACCCCGGGCATCGCCCGCGTGCACGTCGACACCTGGCGCGCTGCCTACGCCGGCATCATCCCGGCCGCGCACCTGGCCGGCCTCTCCTACGAGGCGCGCGAGCAGCGCTGGCGCGACAATCTGACGAACGCCGCGCCCGGCCGCTTCACGCTGGTGGCCGAGGAGGCGGGCGAGGTGGTCGGCTTTTCCGGCGGCGGGCCGGAGCGCGGCGCCGATGCCGAGTACCGGGGTGAGGTCTATGCCGTCTACGTGCGGCCGGGCCGGCAGAGGCGAGGGATCGGCCGGCAGATGGTGCAGGCCTGCGCTCGCCGGCTCTTGGTGCAGCGCCTGGGGTCGGTGCTGATCTGGGTGCTGGCCGATAACAAGCCCGCGCGCGGCTTTTACGAGCGCCTGGGCGGCCGGCCGGTGCGCGAGCAGACGGTCGAGATTGGCGGCGCGTGGCTGCGCGAGGTGGGCTATGGCTGGCCCGACGCCCGCGCACTGCTGTAGTATCGCTTTGCCAGTACGACTCTCGGAGTGGGCAGCCAGGTTCGTAGTTGGCGCTTGAGCGCCAACTACGAACCAAGGCGCTCAAGCGCCAACTACGAACCAGCGCTCAAGCGCCAACTACAAGCCTGTGGCACATGGCGAGAAGCGGCACAGTAATAGTAGGAAGGTGGGCCAACAGCTTGTTCGAGTTCCACGATCCTGGCGAGCTGCGCGACGGCGACCTGGCGCTGGTGCTCGCCCAGACGCACCCTGAGGACCCCGCCATCGGCTGGGCGCCGTCCTACCGGTTCACCATGGTGCGCGCGGGGCAGGGCACGCGGCTGGGCCGCATCGACCTGCGCGTGGGCGAGAGCCATCAGCTCGTGATGTACGCGGGCCACATCGGCTACGAGGTGGCGCCGGAGCACCGCGGCCACCATTATGCGGCGCGCTCGTGCCGCTTGCTGCTGCCCCTGGCGCGCAGCCATGGCCTCATCGTGGTGTGGATCACCTGCAACCCCGACAACTGGGCCTCGCGCCGCACCTGCGAATTGGCAGGCGCCGAGCTGGTGGAGATCGTGGACCTGCCTGGGGATAACGAGATGTACTGGCGCGGCGAGCGGCAGAAATGCCGCTATCGCATCGACCTTTCGTAGAGGGTGCGAACCCAGATGCACCGCAGAGGCGCAGAGGGCGCAGAGGAGACTTGATTTCTGGATCTCGCCTGCGAATAGGGCCTCGGCTCAACGTGGAGACGCACTGGCTGCAGAGCAGCACAGAACCATCTCCGCGCCCCCTGCGCCTCTGCCGTGGAGAAACAAGCGAGCTCAGGCGGGAAGGCCGCGTCCTCGCCGGAAGTGGTAGCTCATGAGGATGCCGTTGGCGGCGGCGCCGAAGGCCAGCGCCAGCCACACGCCGGCCGGGCCCTGGATGCGCGAGAGCAGGAGCGCCGCCGGGACCTCGACGCCCCACAGGGTGATCAGGTTGACGGCGGCGACGGGCACCACGTGGCCGGTGACGTCGAGCCCGCGAGCGGCGATGACGCCCAGCGAGCTGCCCAGGTAGCCCAGGCCGGCGATGCGCAGCATGTCGGCCCCGAGGGCGACGGCGCGCGGCGCGGGGCAAAAGAGGGCGACGGCCTGGGGAGCCAGGACCAAGGCGCCGGCCACGGCGACAGCCATGTAGGCCAGGTTCAGCGTGCCCATGGCGCACACACCGCGACCGGCGGCAGCAGGCCGGCCCTGGCGCCGGCTGCGCATGGCCAGGGCAGCCGCCGCCTCGGCCAGGGCATAGCTGGGGACGAGAGCGAGCAGCAATACAGCATCGGCAGCGGCATAGCCGGCGAGGGCCAGGCTGCCAAAGCGGGCGAGGATGGCGAGCAGCGCGGCGCGGGCCAGGGCGCGCAGAGTGAGCTGCAGGCTGTACGGGGCGCTGGCGATAAGGATGCGACCCATCTCGCGCGGCCGCCATGCCGGCGTTGTGCGGCGCAACTGCAGGCAGCCGTAACCCCGCCCGAGGAGCGCCAGCAGCACGAGCACGCCTGCCGCCGGGCCAAGCACCGCAGCCAGGGCCGAGCCGGCCACGCCCAGCGCGGGCAGCGGCCCCCAACCAAAGACGAGGGGCGGCTCCACGGCCATGGTGAGGCCGGCAGCGAGGATGAGCGCCCGCCGGGCCGCCACGGCCCCGCCTGCCGCCCGGAGCAGCGCCGCCAGGACTGGCAGCAGCGCCAGGGGAGCGAGGCCAGGCAGCACAATGCGCAGGTAGCCTGCGGCCTGCAGCGCCACGTCATCGCTGAGCCCAATGGCGCGCGGCAGAACGGGGGCCAACGCCCAGCCCGCCATACTGAGCAGGGTTGCCAGCAGCGCGCCTGCGAGCAGCGTCTGCCAGACGGCCGAGCTCGCCGCCTTGGCGTCGTGCCTGCCCCTGTGCCGCGCCACCGCGGCCATGCCGCCCACAGCCAATCCGAGCGGCAGGCTGGCAAAGACCCAACGCAGGCCCGCGCCGGCAGCCACCGCCGCCAACGCTGACGGGCCCAGCCGGCCCATCCACAGGAGGTCCAGCGCCTGCGCCAGCCGTGCAGCGGCCAACTCCACTGCCAGCGGCGCGGCGGCGCCCCACATGGCGGCGAACGCCTCGCGGGGGATGCTCAGGTGGAGCCGGGGCCTGGCCACAGCGCCCTGTTCGTCCACTGCGGCGGTCACACTATCCACCGGTTGTAGTCGCTTTCTCAGCAGAAGGCTGACGACACCGGGCATTATAGGCGGGTTGTGAAGGGTGAGCAAGAATGAGGTGCAGGGTTTTTGGCTGGCGGGATGTGCTGCTGGCCGCCCCGCTGGGGCGGCCAGCAGCACATCCCGCCAGCCAAAAACCCGAAAGTAGAGGCTCGCACCGAGCTGGTGCGAAGCGCCAGAGCCGGTTAGCTGGGGTGTGTGCCCGGCCCAGCCGACCTTGACGGGGCCAGGGCGGCACAGTAGAATGAAGCAATCAATGGCATGAGGCTGGGTATGAAGAGCTATCGCACAGAGCTGTGGTTCAACGTGCCGGGGCGCCGGGGGTTCATCAACATCACACCGCAGGTGCAGGAAGCCCTGCGCGAGAGCGGCATCCGCGAGGGGTTGGCCCTGGTCAACGCCATGCACATCACGGCCTCGGTGTTCATCAACGACGACGAGCGCGGCCTGCACCAGGACTATGACCGCTGGCTCGAGGAGCTGGCGCCTCACGAGCCCATCGGCCAATACCGCCACAACCTGACCGGCGAAGACAACGCCGATGCCCACCTCAAGCGCCAGGTGATGGGCCGCGAGGTGGTGGTGGCAGTGACCGGCGGCAAGCTGGATTTCGGCCCCTGGGAGCAGATCTTTTACGGCGAGTTTGACGGTGGCCGGCGCAAGCGCGTGCTGGTCAAGATCATCGGTGAGTAGGTGACTCATGCCCGAGCGCATCCCCGGCCCCGCCTATCGCATCCACACGCCGCGGCTCGTCATCCGCTGTTACGAGCCGGCCGACGCGCCGCTCCTGCAAAGCGCCATCGCCGAGAGCCTGGAGCACCTGCTGCCCTGGATGCCCTGGGCGCACGACGAGCCCGAGCCGTTGCAGGCCAAGGTCGAGCGCCTGCGCCGCTTCCGCGGCATGTTCGACCTGGGGCAGGACTTTGTCTATGCCATCCTCGACCGTGACGAGGCGCGGCTGCTCGGCGGCACGGGCCTGCACACCCGCGCCGGCGCGGGCGCCCGTGAGATCGGCTACTGGGTGCACCAGGGCGCGATCAACCGGGGGATCGCCACCGAAGCCAGCGCGGCGCTGACCCGCGTGGCCTTTGAGGTCGACGGCGTGCGGCGGGTGGAGATCCGCTGCGCGCCCGAGAACGCGCGCAGCGCGGCGGTGCCCAGGAAGCTCGGCTTTACCTACGAGGGCACCCTGCGCGGCTGCGGCTCGCGCTTTGGCGAGCGCACCAGCGATGCCATGGTCTGGGCGCTGCTCGTCGAGGAGCACGCGGCCAGCCCCGCGGCCTCGGCGACCATCGAGGCCTACGATGCCGCCGGACGGCGCATCCTGTGAACGCAGGCGGTGACTGAAGGCCCACCTGCAATGAAGGGCCTGACGAGCAGCCTTTCGAAGACAACGCGCTGCTCCCGGCATCCTGGCGACGGCCGGGCACGCCGCGGGCCTGCCTTGCGCTAAGGGGCAGCGAAGGGCCGTCGCCCGGCCCTGGGCCTTGAGGGGGTTTTGGCGGGCTGGCTGACCGGCATCGTTGGCCGCCCGCGGGCGGCCAACGATGCCGGTCAGCCAGCCCGCCAAAACCCCCTCAAGGGGCCCGAACCGGGTGTGGCGCAAGCCGCCAATCCATCCGCAAGCGGGCTAGCGCGGCGGCCCCGAGTACGAGCGCGAGCCCCACCGCTCGCTGGTCGTCACCGGCAACGCGCGCCGTGTCCTGGGCTGGGCGCCCAGGCATTCCTGGCGCGCCTTTGCAGAAGGCCGGGGGAGTTAGGGCCGCAACCATGCGCGCCTGCAGAAGCATGGCATCCGGGCTTTGCGCTTCGCACATGACCGGAACGGACCCTTATTGGCGGGTGTATGTGGCGGGCTGGTCGGGCCGTGGCCGCCCCGCGAGGCGGCCACGGCCCGACCAGCCCGCCACATACACCCGCTCCAGGTTCGAGCCGGGCGGACGCGGAGCATGCGAGCCGGCTATGACCTGGGCAACTTGATTGCCCAGGGGCAACGAACGGGCGCTCAACTGCTATCGTAGGGTAGGCTTCAAAGAGATCGGCCGGCGGCGCCGGGCGCGCATCGCCGCTGGCACGGCGTACGACGTCATCCTGATGGACATCCTGGCCGAGGAATTCGCCTCGGCGCATGTGTGAGGACTCATTGAACAGACATCGCTGGCTGTGGCTCGTACTGCTCGTCGTCCTCACAGGGCTGATCCTGCTGGTGGCACTGCCGCTGCACGTCATCGCAGCCACGCGCCCCTACCGCTACGCTGATGCGGCCGCGGTGCCCGCCCGCCGCGTGGCTATCGTCTTTGGGGCGGGGGTGGTCAACGGCCGGCCCACGCCGGCGCTGGCCGAGCGTGTGCGCGGCGCCGCCGAGCTCTACCGGCTGGGGCGGGTGCACAAGCTGCTCATGACCGGCGACAACAGCCGCCGGGACTATGATGAGGTCTCGGCCATGAAGCGCTACGCCGTCGAGCTGGGCGTGCCGGCCGAGGATATCACGCTCGACTATGCCGGGTTCAGCACCTACGAGAGCGCCTACCGCGCCAAGGCCATCTTTGGCGTCGAAGGAGCGGTGCTCGTGACCCAGGGCTACCACCTGCCGCGCGCCGTCTACACCTGCCGCGCCTTGGGCATCGATGCCGTGGGCTATGGCATGCCCGATTGGCTCTACAACCGCGCGCATATGGCCATCTGGTTCAGCCCCTACGACCAGGTGCGCTACACCCTGCGCGAGGCGCTCGCCATCTGCAAGGCGCTCGTCGACGTGCACCTCACCCATCCCCTGCCGACCTTCCTCGGGCCCTATGAGGGCATCGAGTAGCGGCCTCCTGCGCCAGCCCGTCGGACGTGTTCAGGCCGCCATTGCGAGCGCAGCGAAGCAATGACGGCCTGAGACAGTATTTCCCCCGCTGTTTGTGACTGCCGCCGGCTTGTGCTATGATGGGGCTGAGCGCAGGTTGCGCACTGTCACCGCCAGGCGCATGTTCAGGACCATCCGGCCTGCACTCGTCGTCGCCGAACTGGCCCTCACTGCAACGTGCCGCGTGTTTGAGGGCCCCACACGCCCCATAGAGCAGAGGCGCCCGTGAACCGGATCATATGTACATCGACCCTGCTGCTGCTGCTGGCCCTCGCCGGCTGCCTGGCTGCCGCGCCGCTCCCCGAGGCGGCCTCGACCGCGCCGGCAGCCACGCCGATGCTGGTGCTCAGCCCGACCTCGCCGCCGGCTACGGCTACGCCCTCGGCGACGCCCATGCCGAGCGCCACGGCCACGCCCGCGCCAACCGAGATCCCCAGCCCGACACTGCTGCCGCAGCCGGTGCACCTGCTGCGCAGCTACCCCATCGACGGCGATAGCGACGTCTTGCCCGGCGCGCCGCTGCGCCTCGTCTTCAACCAGCCGATGGACCCCGACCCAGCGGCCCTGGGGCTGAGCGTTTCGCCCGAGCTGAGCCTGACCGCTGAGTGGCCGGCGCCCAACACCCTGGCCCTGCATACCGGGCCGCGCCGGCCCGGCACCGAGTACCGGCTCACGCTGCAGCGGGCGCGCGGGCAGAGCGGCGGCATGCTCGAGCAGCCGCTGGCGTTCACGTTCGGCGAGGGCGGGCGTGGGGCGCCCATCCCCATCCTCATGTACCACCACGTCGACGATTTCGGGCCCAGCGCGCCGGCCGGCGTGGGGGAGTGGGCCTCGCGCCCCGGCGAGTTTGTGGCCCAGCTCGACCTGCTGGCCGGCCTGAGCGCCCACGTGGTGCGCCTGATCGAGACCGTCGATTACCTGACCGAGGGCGCGCCGCTGCCCGCGCGCCCGGCCGTCATCACCTTCGACGACGGCAACAAGCCGACGCTGCAGTACGCGGTGCCTGTGCTCCAAGAGCGCGGCCTGCCGGCGACCTTTTTCGTGCCTCCGCAGTACGCCGAGTCGGGCAACGACAAGTTCTTCAACTGGGAGGACCTCAAAGCCCTGGCCGCCGCCGGCTTTGACCTGGGCGGCCACAGCTATCAGCACAGCTTTGTGCAAGACCTGACGCCCGCCGAGGCCGAGCACCAGATCGGCGATGAGAAGCGCAAGATCGAGGAGTTGACCGGCGCCCAGGTCGAGTGCTTTGCCTACCCCTTTGGCAGCTACAGCGACAAGACGGTGCAACAACTGCAGCACTATGGCTACCGCGCGGCGCTCACCGTCGAGCAGCGCATCTATCAGAAGCCAGGCGACATCTTTCATCTGGGACGCATCCGCATGGGCTACGGCGACCCCATCGACAAACTGCGAAGCAAGCTGCCCTGGTCGGAATAGGACAGACCAGCACATGCAAGGAGGATCGACATGCTGAAAGAGTTCAGGACCTTTGCCATGCGCGGCAACGTGCTCGACATGGCCGTCGGCGTGATCATCGGGGCGGCGTTCGGCAAGATCGTCACCTCGCTGGTCAACGACATTATCATGCCGCCCATCGGGCTGGTGCTGGGCAGGGTCGATTTCGGCAGCCTGTACCTCAACCTGACCGGCACCCAGTACGCCTCACTGGCCGACGCCAAGACGGCCGGTGCAGCGACGATCAACTATGGGCTGTTCCTGAACACGGTGCTGGATTTCGTCATCGTGGCTTTCGTGCTCTTCCTGCTCATCCGCCAGATCAACCGGCTGGTGGTCAAGCCTGCGCCTGCGCTTGCAGCGCCCACGACCAAGGATTGCCCGTACTGTTGCACGGCCATCCCGCTCGAGGCAACGCGCTGCCCGCACTGCACGTCGGAGCTGTAGCGCACCCAGCAGCCTGTCGGAGAAGGAGCTTGTCGCCCTCGGCATCCCGGTGACAGCCGGGCTATGTGCGTTGCCGCCACCCCTTGGGTGCAGATAAGCCCGTGCAGGCACATGCCCTCGTGCGCCCGGCTCTGAGCCAGGGGGGTTTTGGCGGGTTGGTTGGCCCTGCCGGCTGCCCCTGGCGCGCCAGGGGCAGCCGGCAGGGCCAACCAACCCGCCAAAACCCCCGTCATGGGATATTCCCCCCGCGGAGACTGCTGATTGACGGCCTGTGGCCGCGCAGCTATAATGCAGGCCTGCCTATGTGCTTATGAGGAGCGCAATGGCCACAGGCTACGTTTACGATCCGCTGTACCTGGAGCACAACTCGAACTATCATCCAGAGAACAGCCGCCGCCTGACCGCGATCATGGAGGCGCTCGAGGCCAGCCCGCTTCTGGGGCGCCTGACGGCCATCGCGGCGGCCGATGTGCCGCGCCCGGCGCTCGAGGCCGTCCACCAGGCCGGGTATGTGGAGCGCGTGCGCCGCGGTGCGGAGGCGGGTGGGGGCTGGCTCGATGCCGACACCTACCTCTCGCCTGGCTCGTACCGGGCGGCGCTGCGCGCGGCCGGCGGCGTGTGCGCGGCGGTCCACGCGGTGTTGCAGGGCCAGGTCGAGAACGCCTTTGCCCTGGTGCGCCCCCCCGGCCATCACGCCCTGGCGGGGCACGGCATGGGCTTTTGCCTGTTCAACAATGTCGCCATCGCCGCGCGCGATGCGCAGCGGCGCGGCGGGCTCGAGCGCGTCCTCATCGTCGATTTCGACGTGCACCACGGCAACGGCACGGCCGAGGCCTTCGACGACGACCCCACCGTGCTCTACTTTTCGACTCACCAATCGCCCCACTACCCCGGCACGGGCGGCGCCGAAGAGGCCGGCCACGGCGCCGGCGCGGGGAGCATCGTCAACGTGCCGCTGCCCGCCAGGGCCGGCGACACAGCCGCGCGGCGCGCCTTCGAGGAGATTCTCACCCCTGTCGCGCGCCGCTTCCAGCCAGAGCTGATCCTCGCTTCGGCGGGCTATGACGCCCACTGGCGCGACCCGCTGGCCGACCTCTCCTTCTCTATCGCGGGCACGGCCCACCTGGCGCAGATGCTCAAGGACCTGGCCGCAGAGCTCTGCCAGGGCCGGCTGGTGCTGGCGCTCGAGGGCGGCTACGATCACGCGGTGCTGGCCGCCGGGGTCCTCGCCAGCCTGGCCGTGCTGGCCGGCGAGCCGTGGCACGACCCGTTCGGCCCATCGCCCCGCCCCGAGCCAGAGACGGACCAACTCCTGGCCCGGGTGCGGGCGATCCATGGGTTGGACGCGTGATGCGTGATGTGTACGCAACTACTCAGCCGAGGTGGCATCGCGACCGACAAATGGCTCCATTGTGCGGCGGTTGGGAGACCCCCTACCGTTCCCCCCCGCGAGGGGAGAACGGTAGGGGTCTCTTGGCTCCAGGCTGAGCTACACTCCGTGTTGGTTGCGAGCAACAGGCAGGGGGCAATGGTATCTCGTAACGGCCACGCCGAGATTTGCGGCACTGACGTTGTGGAGCTGTTGCGGCTCCTCGAGCAGAACGGCATCGAGGTGTACGTGGATGGCGGCTGGGGTGTCGACGCTGTGCTCGGCGAGCAGACGAGGCCACACAGCGATCTGGATATCGCCCTGCCGCACCGGTACGTACCAAAGCTCCGCGAGCTGCTGGAGGCAAGAGGGTTCCGCGACGTTCCTCGTGACGATACCAGGGACTGCAACTTTGTTCTGGGTGATGCCCAAGGTCGCCGGGTCGACGTCCATTCATACACCTTCGATGCCGAGGGCAGGAACATCTTTGGCGTTGCCTATCTGCCTGAGCATCTGACCGGCACCGGCTCGATCGACGGTTACCGCGTGCGCTGCATCGCACCCGAGTGGATGGTCAGGTTCCACACCGGCTATGAGCTTGACCAAGACGACTACCATGACGTCAAGGCGTTGTGCGACCGCTTTGGCCTTGATCTGCCGCCGCAATACGACCGCTTCAGCCAGGAGGAGAATGCAGCGTGACCCTGAGTACTGGTTGAGCGCAATGCGAGGTCGATCCACACCCTGGCGCATCCTGCGGTACGCGGTGCGCACTGAAGGTAGGCACTATTCATGAAAGCAATGCTCCGCCTGCACCTTATTGGGATAGCCCTGGCTGCCGTTGTGGCAGGCCTGCTCGTGCCACTGCCGGCAGAGGCGCAGCAGCCGCCTGACCGCCTCAAGTCGCTGACCATCTCGGTGTGGCTGGAGTATGACCGACCGGGCGCGCTCTACATTCTTCGCGGCGAGCTGCACGCGGGTACGAGCCTGCCGGCCAGGCTGATCTTCCGCGTGCCGGCGCGCAGCGGCGGCCCCAGCTCGACGGCGGGCATAGACGCCAACGGCCAGTTCCGCTACGTCCGCCCGACGCAGCAGCAGGATGGCGAGAGCATCATTGTCGAGTACGAGACCAGTTGGCCGCGCTTCCAGTTCGAGTACTATGACGACGCCCTGCTGCGCCAGGACCAGAAGCGCGAGCTCGAGTTCTCGTACCGCGCCGATTATGCCATCGAGCAACTGGCGCTGGAGGTCAAGGAGCCCTATGGGGCGACAAGCTTTGGCGTGGACCCGGCGGCGAGCAGCCAGAGCCAGGGCGAAGATGGGCTGACCGTGCACCGGCGCGACCTGGGCGCCATGGCCCCCGGGCAAGAGGTGCAGTGGAAGGTGAGCTACAACAAGAGCGACCCGCGCCTGTCGCGCGAGGCCCTGGGCCTGCAGGAACTCGGCTCGAGCCCCTACGAGGCGGGGCCGGGCGTGGTGCCGCCGGCGCAGGGCCAGAACCGCATCGTGTGGGCACTACTGGCGCTGCTGGGCATAGGCGCCCTGGGCGGCCTCTGGCTGGCCCTGCGCTCGGGCAATGGCCAGCCGGACGCGGCGCCGGCCTTGAACGGTGGGAGGCGCGGGCGCAAGCGGCCGGCCAAGGGCCTGCCCGAGCCGCCGCAGGTGCGGCCCGCCAAGTACTGTCACCGGTGCGGCACCGCACTCGCCAAGAATGATGCCTTTTGCCGGCGCTGCGGCACGAAGAGGCGAGGAACGTGATGGAGGGCGATTTCGGCATGGTGAGCCGCAGCCCCTTTGCGCTGCGCGTCGCCGGCTCGATCGCCAAAGGCGACGCGTGTTGCCGCCTGATCCGGGAGGCCAAACAGTAGCCTATGAAAGCCGAGCTGTACACCGACCCCGCGGCTTTTGACACCCTGCGCGCCGAGTGGGCCGACCTGCTGGCGCGCAGTACCTTCGACACCCTCTTCCTACGGCCGGAGTGGCTCGGCGCCTGGTGGCAGGTCTTTGGGCCCGAGGGCGCGCTGCGGCTGATCGCCGTGCGCGACGACGCCGGCCGGCTGGTGGGGCTGGCGCCGCTCTTCCTGGCCGAGGTGGCGGCCGACGCTTCGGCGCCGCTGCCCGCGATGAGCTTTGAGCGGCCGCGCCCTGAGCACGGAGCAGCGCGGCTCCCCGCACTGCTGCTCGTGGGCGGCACCGAGGTCTCCGACTATCTCGACTGCATCGTTGACCCCGCGCAGGCGCCCGCCGTGTACGAGGCCATCGTGGCCACCCTCGAACAGCAGGTGCCCGGCTGGGCATGGCTCGACCTGCACGGCCTGCCGGAGGCGTCGCCGACGCCGGGCGCGCTCGCCGGCCTGGCGCGCGACCGTGGCCTCGCGGTCGCGCTGGGGCAGGAGGACGTCTGCCCGGTCGTCGCCCTGCCCGAGACGTGGGAGGCCTACCTGGCGACGCTGGGCAAGAAGCAGCGCCACGAGCTGCGCCGCAAGATGCGCAACATCGCGCAGGCCGGCCCGGTGCGCCTGGTGGAGGCGCGCGACCCCGCCGAGCTCGAGGGGCATCTGCAAACGTTCATCGCCCTGCACGAAGCGTCGACGCCCGACAAAGCCGATTTTATGCGCGACCCGCGCATGCGCCGCTTCTTTGGCCTCGTCGCCCGCATGGCGCTGGAGAACGGCTGGCTGGACCTGTCGTTCCTGGCCCTCGGCGATGAGTTGGCGGCGACCATGTTCTGCTTCCGCTACCGCGGCGCCGAGCTCGTCTACAACTCGGGGTTCAACCCGCAGGCTTGGCCGGGGCTCAGCCCGGGGATTGTCCTGCTCGGCCGCTGCATCCAGCGCGCCATCGAGGCCGGCCTGCGCGAGTTCGACTTTTTGCAGGGCGACGAGCGCTACAAGTACGATTTCGGCGCCCGCGATCGGGCGGTGCAGCGGCTGCTCATCCGCCGGGGATGAAGACGGGGTCTTTCACCGCAGAGGACGCAGAGGCGGAAAGAGAAGAGTGACCTCGCTCCTCCTCCGCGTCCTCTGCGCCTCTGCGGTGTATCCTATCCATACTACGAGTGACACTCCTGCGCGAGCATGCGGATCTCCTGTGAGAACGGACCCGTCATACAGAGGAGGGCATATGGCCCAACTCGCGAACCTGTGGACCGATCTGTCCCCCGGCCCCGACGTGCCGCGCACGGTGCACGTCGTAGTCGAGATCCCCAAGGGCAGCCGCAACAAGTACGAATACGACGAGCATATGGGCGTTTTCAAGCTCGACCGGGTGCTCTACTCGCCGCTGCACTACCCCGGCGATTATGGGCTCGTCCCGCAGACGCTGGCCGAAGACGGCGACGCTCTTGACGTGCTGGTCATGGTCACCGAGCCCACCTTCCCCGGCTGCGTCATCCAGGCGCGGCCGCTCGGCCTCTTCCGCATGCTCGACCGGGGCGTGCCCGACAACAAGGTGCTCGCCGTCCCGGCGACCGACCCCCTCTTCGCCGATGCTATGGACCTCGGCGACGTGCCGCGGCACTTTTTGGCCGAGGTGGCACACTTCTTCAAGACCTACAAGGACCTGGAGGGCATCGGCGTCGAGCCGCTCGGCTGGGAGCCGGCCGCTGCCGCGCGCCAGGATATCGCCCTCGCCGCGCGGCGCTACCGCGACCGGCGCAGCCTCAGCAGCGACACGGCCCAGGCTTAGGGCGTGTTTGCAAACCCGTAGTCTAGCCCCTTGTGGGCGTTGTTGGCGGCGAATCCGGTGCCGCGGAGACGCGAAGCGGGCACAAGGCCCTAGGCTACGCAGGTTTGCAAACACGCCCTAGGAGCGCGAAGGACGCGGAACCCCTGGCGGTGAATCGTTCCTCTACAGCGGGAAGAGGAGCACCTGGTCGCCGACGCCGGCCTGGAACTCGGCGGCGGCGCTGCCGTCGCGGACGGCGATTTCAAGGTAGCCGCCGCTGCCGGTGAGGATGGCGGGCGATCTGGAGGGCACGTCGGCATAGGTGCCGGCGACGGCGTTGATGACAAAGCTGCCCACCTGGGCGCCGGCGAGCCGGTCGAGCCAGGCAGGGTCGGGGCGCAGGTCGGTAATCAGGTTGCCGAAGCGGTCCACATGGATCACGTGGACCACCCAGGCGCCGTCGGGGCGGCGCTCGGGCTCGGAGCGCGGCAGGCGCACCAGGTCGGCCAGGGGCTCGCCCAACGCCGCGAGGGGTACGCCGAGCGAGAGGTGCGCCGCCACGGGGGCAAAGATGTCGCGGCCGTGAAAGGTGCGGCTTGGCTCCGGCCGCCAGAAGCGCGGCTCGCTCAGCCGTACGGCCGTGGCGTGGCCTGCGGCGATGACGTGACTGAGCACCCCGTTGTCGGGCGCCACAGAGTACTGCTCCGCGCCCTGCACTGCGACGCCAGCGCGCGCGGAGCCCACGCCCGGGTCGACCACCGCGACGTGCACCGTGCCCGGCGGAAAGTGCGCGAACACGGTAGCCAGCACGTAGGCGGCGTAGCCCACATCCTGCGGTGGCACTTCGTGGGTCACGTCGACGATGACAGCCTGTGGGTTGAGGCCCAGGATCACTCCCTTCATCGCCGCCACATAACCATCGGCCAGGCCAAAGTCGGTCAGGAGTGTGATGATGCCGGGCATAGCATCCTCCTGATGCGTGAAACGTGAAACGTAAAGCGTAATGTGCGACTCGTGACACCTGATGCACAGCGCGCCAATCGTAGGGCCCAAGGCGTAATCCGCGATGCGTGAGGTGCGGTGCAAAGAGCAGCGCGTCCGTCATCGAGCACGCCCCTTACGCATTACGTATCACGCCTCACGCTCTCCGCTTCCCTTTGCGCACTGAACAGCGCCGCCATGCGCAGGGCCGCGGCAAAGGTCGGGTCGCGGCCGACGTCCTGCAGGGCGCTGCTGAGGAGCTCGGTGGGCCCGGCGTCGGCAAAGGGCACGATGCGCCCCCGCGCCTCGCGCCCGGGCAGTTGCGTGACCAGCTCGGCGCGCGCGCCGCGGGGAAAACGGCGGACGGTGAACGAGGCCGTGCCCTCGGGGTGCTGGGCGACCAGGTCCAGCGACTGCAAGCCCGCGGGCGCGTTGGGGTCGGGCGAGGGCGCGAACTCGACCGTCACCGCGCGGCGGCCGCGCAGCAGGGTGATCTGCGTGGCCCCGTCGGCAGCGCTCCACAGGGGCGTGGCCGGCGCCCAGCCCAGGCGCGTGGCGAGCCAGGCAGCCAGCAGGTAGCCCTGGGTCCAGTCGGGGCGGCCGGGCCAGAGCGACACCTCGAGCCGCACTCGCTCCAGGCTCTCGAGGCAGGGCCGGCAATCGGGGGCGTCGAAGAACTGGGCCGTGAGCTCGCGCCAGGGGGTCAGGCGATACCAGTTGTAGTCGCTGATGCCGCACTGGCAGCGCTCGGCGCCGCCCAATGCCGCCAGCCGGCGCAGCAGGCCATCGGGGTCGGCGGCGCTGGCCGTGTCGACCAGCACGCGGTCGGCGCTGGCCATCAGGCGTTCGAACAGCGCCGTGCCCACGGGCACATCGCCCGACCACCAGAGGATCACGGGCAGGTCGCGCAGCAGGAGCGACAGGGCAACGGCGGGCAGTTGGTCGACCGCGCGGCCGTGGGCCACGAGCTCTACCGCCTCGAAGCACACCAGGTAGCCGGGGATGGCAGGGTGGCAGTGGGCTGAGACGTGGATGTCCCAATCGCCTGTCAGGCCGATGGGGTCGACGCTGAGCAGGATCGTGCGCGAAGGGTGCTGCTCGGCCAGCGCGGCGGCCTGGGCGGCCATCTCGGCGGCATGGATGCGGTCGTGCGCATAGGCCACAAGGTTCAGCACGGTGGCGCGCACCGGGGGCACGCCCGGCCCGGCGCTGATCAGCGCGGCCTGGCGCTGCTCGCCCAGGGCCTCGTAAATCTCCTGTGGCCCCTCTACCCGGACCGGGTTCTGCATGGCATTCCTCCTGTCAGAACCGCCGCCAGCGCCGGCCGTCGGCGGCGATGCGCCGCTGCGCCGCGTCGGGGCCCCACGTCCCGGCCTCATAGTTGGGGAACTCGGGGGGCGGCGCTGCGTCCCAGCCGCGCATGATGCGCGTGGTGTACTCCCAGGCCGCCTCTACCTCGTCGTTGCGCGTAAAGAGCGTGGTATCGCCCAGCATACAGTCGAGCAACAGGCGCTCGTAGGCCTCGGGCGTGCGGCCAAAGGTGGTGCCGTAGAGAAAGTCCATGCTCACTGGGCGCACCTCGAGCTGCAGGCCGGGCAGCTTGACCGAGAAGCGCAGTGAGATGCCCTCGTCGGGCTGGATGCGCAGGGCCAGGATGTTGGGCTCGGGCGGCTCCAGCTCGGCGCCAAAGAGCTTGAGCGGCGCCCGGCGGAATTGGACGGCAATCTCGGAGACGCGCCGCGTGAGGCGCTTGCCGCTGCGCAGGTAAAAGGGCACGTCGGCCCAGCGCCAGTTATCGACAAAGAGCTTGAGGGCCACATAGGTCTCGGTGCCGGAGCCGGGCGCCACCTCCGGCTCTTGCTGGTAGCCGGGCACCGGCTGGCCGGCGATGTAGCCCGGCCCGTACTGGCCGCGCACGGTCAGATGCGGCACCTCGTCGATGCCCGGCAGGCGCAGCGCCTTGAGCACTTTGACCTTTTCGTTGCGCACGATGTTGGCTTCGTTGGTCACCGGCGGCTCCATCGCCGTGAGCGAGAGGAGCTGCATCATGTGGTTCTGCACCATATCGCGCAGGGTGCCGGTGCGGTCATAGTAGCTGCCGCGGCCCTCCATGCCCACCGCTTCGGCCACGGCGATCTGCACGTGGTCCACATAACGACGATCCCAGATGGGCTCAAAGATGGCGTTGGCGAAGCGAAAGACGAGGATATTCTGCACCGTCTCTTTGCCCAGGTAGTGGTCGATGCGGTAGATCTCGTCTTCGGGAAAGACCTCGCGCAAGACGCTGTTGAGGATGCGCGCCGAGGTCAGGTCCTGCCCGAACGGTTTCTCGACCACCAGCCGCGACCAGCCGGGCCGGCGCTGCGCCAGGCCGGCCTCGCCCAGCAGGCGCACGATGGCCGGGGTCTGGTCGGGGGGTGTGGCCAGGTAAAAGACGCGGTTGCCGGCGGTGCCGCGCTCGCGGTCGAGCGTGCGCAGCAGCTCGTCGAGCCGGCCATAGCCTTCGCGCTCGGCAAAGTCGGAGCGCACAAAATAGAGCCCGCGGGCAAAGCTCTCCCAGACCTCCGGCGTCACCGGCAGTGCGGCATGCCTGGCGCACGCCTGGCGCATCGTCTCGCGAAAGCTCTCGGTGGTCCACGGGCGCCGGGCCACGCCGACGGCGCTGAACCCGGCGGGCAGCAGGCGGCTGGCATGCAGGTTGTAGAGGGCGGGGATCAGCTTGCGGCGCGTGAGGTCGCCGGTGGCGCCAAAGATGACCATGGCGTTGGGCTCGGGGGTGCGCGCCATGCGCAGCCCTTCGCGCAGGGGGTTGGCTTCGAGCACGGTCGCAGCTTGCACGGCAGGCGCCCTCTCTCTCGTGCGACGTCCCGCGGGAGGGCCTCAGCATAGCTCAGAGGCGGCCGCCTGCCAAACCTGAAACGTCTCCGCGCGCCCACGCCGGTTCCAAAGATGGACGGCAATGGCACCGCAGAGGCGCAGAGGACGCGGAGGTTGTAGCGACGAGGTGATCTCGTCCTGACAGGCACAGGATACTCCCAGGGTGAAGAGCGTGCTAACTGCAGGCATGCTAGGCAGGTCCTCGCTCGAACTCGCACGGCTGAGGATAGTACTCCTGCAGGCGAGCGCGCAGGCAGGCACGGACGATGTCGGCCTCTGCCGAATCGTCCAGTTCGTCGTTGATGCAGATGAACCTGGGTTTCTGGAAGAGCAGGTCGTCGAGCATCTCGACCGTTTCGGCGACGTGGCTGGTCAGGCGCAGGAAGCAATAGTCTGCGGAGCAACTGTAGACCGTGGCCGCGGTGTGGCGCGGCCGGTGTTGTTCGGCTTGGAGCGCATAGTGATAGTAGAGGATGCGCAGGGCGACGTCGCGTGGCGAACGAAAGCGGTGCGCCGAGGTCTCGGCCAGCGGCCCGGCCCAGATGCGCTGCACCTCCGCCATTAGCTCGCGGTCGTACATCTGCGGGGTGTGCGCGATGGCCTGGCGCGCCGGCCGCGGCGCGAGGTGCTCGTCGAGCAGGCCCTGGGTGTAGGCGTAGGCCCTGTCGTGCACGGCGCCGGTGTGCGGATGCGCCGGCAGCGGCCGCGGCTCGAGGTAAACCGTCTGCGCTCCGCCGGGGACGACCAAGTCGTCGATCGCGACCGGGCGGCCCAGCAGCACGTCGTCGTTAAGGTAGAGAAAGCGGCGCGAGAGGCCCGGGATGCGTTGCAGGTGCAGCTCGATGGCGTGCGAGTTGAACGTTGGCAGGTGTTGCCGGTCGGGGAAGATGGCCTCGTGCGGCACCACAGTGAGCCGCGGATGCGCCGGCGCGAGCCAGCGCGGCGTTTGGCCGTTGGTCACCAGGAATATGTGGCGCACCCACGGGGCGCAGACGGCGAGCGAGCGCAGCGAGAAGCGCAGCTCGTCATTGTCGCGGTAGCGGTAGCCGGCGAGTTGGTCGGGGAGGTGGGCGCCGGGCTCGCAGGCGGCCCAGTAGCGTAGCGTTTGCCGGAAGGCGGGGTCCGAGCCGTCGACCCAGGAATAGACCGCATCAATAGGCTCGTTGCCTGCCGCAGAGGCGACAGCCGCAACCGGCCCCGCCGGCTGTGCCGGCCGCAGCTCCACCGGCATGCGCTCGTGGGCCAGCCAACGCCCGCGCCACACGCCGTCCTCATGAGGCTGCAGCGTGCAGGTAATGCCCTCCTCGCCGACGAGCGCCAACACCGTCCGCCCGTCCTGCTGCAGCAGGTGCCAGGTCTGCTCGAGCCTGGCGCGGCCGCCACCGATGCGGTTGCGCGGCAGCAGCTCGATGCGCCGCCGATCGTGGCCGAGGCGGACATAGTCGAAGCAGCGGATGTGGGTGAGCTCTTGCTCGAGTTGCTCGAGATCCGGCCCAGTGGGCTCGTTGGATCGCATGGGTCCTCCCCAGTACTGCAACGCCGCTTTGCCGTTCCGAGTATCCCAGGCCACGATGCGGCCTGGGCAAGCACAGCAACTGCCGCTGTCATTGCGAGGAGGCCGCAGCCGACGAAGCAATCTCCACGTAGCGGAGTGAAGATTGCTTCGCTCCGCTGCTCAGGAACTTGGCCTGTCTGTGGCACCCGGGGCTGGTGACCGGCTTGCACGCCCTATGCCCTGCACGAGGCACAAGCCCGGTGCGGGCCCCTCAAGGAGGGGTTTTGGGAGGCTGGCACCGTTGCCCTGCCCCCCGCAGGGGGGCAGGGCAACGGTGCCAGCCTCCCAAAACCCTTGCCCAGGGCTTAGGGCCGGATGGGCGCGCAGCGAAACGCCCGGCTGTCGGCCTGGGCCGCAAGCCCAAGTTCCTCTGCCTGGCACAGGGTTCGGCGAACCCTGGAGTACTCGCAATGACATGCAAGTCTCTCAACACTGGAAGCATTCAGGAGAGTGGCCGCCCTGCGCTCAGCCGGCCTGGCGGCGTCGCGCGGCCAGCGCCGCCAGCCTGCAGATGGGATGCATGGCGACCGATTCGGCCAGGCGCACAAAGCGCTCGCGCAGGGGCCTGAGCTTCCAGGCCAGGAATCCACCGTAGCGCTGCTCGTCGGCGGCCAGGTCGCGCAGGTACTCGGCCAGATGGACAGGTGCGCCAAAGTGGGTCACGTCGATAAAGGCGCGGTCGCCGGGCGCCAACTCGTCGACGTTCGGCGCCCCGAGATAGACCGGCACCGAGCCGGCGATCAAGGGATCGAAGAACTTTTCCGTCACATAGTCGCGGGCAATCGAGTTCTCGAACGCGAGGGTGAACTTGTAGCGGGCGATGGTTTCGAGCTTGCTGCGCCGCCCCTTGTCGTGCGGCAGAGTGCGGTTGCGCAGACAGCGGCCATAGGAGTCGACCGGCAGGTGCCGCATCAGCTCGGCCACATAACGATCGCGGCCGCTGCGATCGTGCGGATTGGAGGCCAAGTAGACCGCCAGGGCGGGCTCCGTCTTGGCCTGTGGCGGCGCCTGGATCTGCGCCGGTGTGCCCGGGCCAAAGTAGGGAACCCAGATATCGGCATCGCGGCGGTAGGTCATCGTGAGGTCGAACTGCTGCATAAAGGCCGCGTCGGCCAGGCAGGGATAGTTGATCTCACTCTCCATCGACCAGGCGACCCACAGCTGCCCCGGCCGCTCCTCGACGTCGACCGGCTCGCACAGCGTGGGGATGTGAAAGACGACGACGTCAGCCTCGGGCAGCAACGCGGAGTCGAAGAGCAGCCGGCAGGGCCAGGGGCATTCGGGCAGCGACTGCGGCAGCGATGGCCAGAACTCGTTGTAGAAGAGGATCGTCACCGGTTGGGGCATGTCCCTCTCCGTTTGGGCACGTTGACTGCGGGCGCACAGCACCCTGGGAGTGGCCTCCGATTATACGCCCCCTGTTGCCGGTGGGCAACATGCCGCTGGGCGGCGTTTGACAACGGCCGTGTTGCATCCTACAATCTGCTGTCTCTGCGCAGTCTCCGGCCGGGCTCGTCGATGGAGAAGGAACCCCATGTGCCCACGCGGATACGATATCCCAATCCTGCTCTATCACAAGGTAGCCCTGACCCCGCCCCCCGGCAACGCGGTGTGGGTGAGCAGCGAGCTCTTCGCCAGGCAGATGGCTGCCCTCAGCGCCTGTGGGTACGTCACTGTCTCGTTTCAGGATTACCTCGCCTATCGTGCCGGCACCGCCGAGCCGCCGCCCCACCCGGTGATCCTGACCTTCGACGACGGCTATGAGAGCCTGTACACCACCGCGCGCCCCGTCCTCGATCGCTACGGCTATAAAGCTACAGCCTTTCTGGCTACCGGCTACATCGGCTCGACTGAGCGGATGGACAACCAGTGGGACCCCTCAGAGGCGCAGCACGCCGTTCCCATGCTGCTCTAGTCGGAAGTGGCGGCCATGGCGGCGGATGGGCATGCCTTCGGTTCGCACACCCGGCGCCATCCCTACCTGACGGCCACCAACGAAGATCGGGCCAGGCAGGAGATCGAAGAGTCGGCAGTCGCCCTTCGGGCACACTTGGGCGCGGCGCCGCAGGTCTTTGCCTACCCCTTCGGCGACGGCGCGGGCATCCCGCGCATCGAGGCCCTCGTGCAGCAGGCCGGCTACGCCGCGGCCGTCTCGACACTGCCGGGGGTCGCCAACACCCTCGCCTCGCCCATCTGGGCCCTGCCGCGCCTCAGGATCACCGAAGCCGACACCCCCGGCCCGGGCGGCTCCTTCCTGCGGCGCCTGGGTTGCCACGCGCCGCTGCCGCCCGCGGACGCCGAGCTCGGCGGCGCCCCGGAGACCGATCCCTGGAGAGAGCTTGTGCTCAGCAACCGCTGTCCACACCAGGTCGCCGGCTACCAGGCCTCCGAAGCCGGGGGCTCGGAAGCGAGCTTGCTCGTTTCTCACCCCGCCAGGCAGCAGGCGCTGCAGCTCAACCCGTCCGCAGCGGTTATCTGGGGGCTGTGCGACGGGCAACGTACCGTCGCCGAGATGGCCGGCCTGCTGCGCGAAGCCTACCCCGACCAGGCGGCTGCCATTGATGCCGACGTACTGCAGGCCCTGCTGGCCCTGACCGAGTACGGCGCCATCGAGTGGACGTGACCTTGCCGATATCCTGCGATCATGGTGTGAAGTGCCCGGCCTGTCGGGCCGCGCGCCCCAGTCCACAAGGAGGCCTATGCCATGGATCCATCACACGACCAGGCCCCGGCCGCGCCGGAGCCAACAGAACGCCAGAGCCCCCAGTTGGTCAGCCGTCGCCGCCTGCTCAGGATCCTGGCTGCCGGTGGCGGCGCTGTGGTCGCCTCGGCGCTGTTGCCCAACACATGGGGCACGCCGGCCGTGAAAGCCCTGCCGCCCCTTCCCATGGTCCTCACGGGGTTGCAGGTCGCCTGCGGCAAGAGGGCAAGCTTTGCCTACAATGACCCCGAGGCTGAGGTCGACGACGATCACACGTACCTCACGACATGGATCGACAACAGCAGCGACGGCAGCAAGCTTTTGCGTGCCCGCGCGGCCGCGGGGTTGGTGCGGACTGGGAACGCCCAGAATGGCACGATCGGTTTCCCGCTGTGGACAATAGGGAACTTGTCGCCGCATCAGCTCTGCGTCCAGATGCGCATCGGGAATAGCAGCCATGGGCGCTACTCGGGCTTGCTGTGCCGCCCGTTCACGGATAGTGATATCGAGGCCTGCGCAGCGACGCCAGCCGCCGCGCCTCCCTGTACCCGTGCCGACGTGTCGGCCATCATCTATGGCGGCTGGAACGGCATCCTGGTGAACGCGAGCGTGGGCGGCGCGCCGCAGCCCGCGCTGGCCACGGCGCTCGATGCCTGGGGCCGGGCGGCGGTGTTGTGGACCCTCTACCCGCCCGAGGGCGAAAGCTGGACGGTGGTCGTAACCCCGCAGTTGCCCGCCGGCCTGGACCCGGCACGCTGGAAGTTCCAGCCCGCCAGCGCCAGCGCCACCATCACCGGCTGCAACGGGGCACAGGTCGCCTTCCAACTGGTCGACACCGGGGCCAAGAGCCTGTCTGAGGGGTAGCCACGCCCCCCGGCCGGCCCATCCCCAGGGAGACGTGACGCGTACTGGCCGCCAGAAAGGTCACCTCATGTCCGACATCGTCCTCTACACCGGCGGCACGTTGGGCGATCACCTGCCGTTCATCGCGCTGGGCCGCGCGCTCGTGGCGCGCGGCCATCGCGTCCGGCTGGCGATCAACCAGGCCATGCATGGCTATGCGCGGCGAGCCGGGTTGGAGGCCGTGGCGCTGACCGATGTGGAGCGCGGCCCTGAAGAAGCGCGCGAGAACGCCTGGGCCTGGGACCACTGGAACCATCCCCCCGACCGGCCACACCCCAAGGCGCAGCCTCTCGACCCGGAGCAGTATGTCGCCCAGGCGCGTGAGTTGATCGATCTGTGCCGGGGCGCCGACCTGCTCATCGCCACCGCCATCCGCAGCCAGGGCTATGTCGCCGCCGTGGCCGCGAGGGTGCCCTGGCTCACCGTCTCGCTGAACCCTGCCTTTTTCTCGCAGCCGGCAACGCCCGAGGAGCGCCAGGCGCAGCTTGAGGCTCGCCTGCAGGAATACGATGCTCTCAAGGGGCTCTTCGCCCATACCTTCGGCCGGCTGGGTATCGCGCATGCTCTGCCCCCGCTCACCAAGGCCTGGCTTTTTGCGCCGCACGTGCTCCTGGCCTCCAGCGCCCACTTGAGCCGGCCTGATGTCGAGCAGCTTCTGCCGCACTCGAGCGTCGACCAGACCGGCTTTTGGTTCTACGAAGACCCGGCTTGGCCGGGCTGGCAACCCTCCGAGGAGTTGCGTTGCTTCTGCGAGCGGCGGCCCCTGGTGCTGAGCTTCTCCAGCCAGCCGCTGGAAGACCCGCGCGCCGCCCTGGCGCTGCACGCGCGCGCGGCCGCCCGGCTGGGGATGCCCCTCGTGGTGCAGCGGGGCTGGGCCGGCTTTGCCGAGGCCGATCTGCCGCAGGATGCGGCCGCCGAGGTCATGCTTGCCGATTTCCTGCCCCACGACTGGCTCTTCGCCCATGCCGCCTGCGCCATCCAGCACGGCGGCATCGGCTCCATCGCCCGCGCCCTGCGCCAGGGCTGCCCGCTGCTCGTCGAGCCCTACGGCAACGACCAGCTCTACAATGCCATGCGCGTGGCGCGGCTGGGCGTCGGCGCGGCGCTGCACCCTTTCCAGATGACGCTCGATGAACTGGTGCGCGTGCTGAGCGAAAGGGTGTTGGCGCCGGAATGCCGCGAACGCGCCGAGGCCGTGGGGGCGCGCATCCGCGGCGAAGATGGTCTGGAGGTAGCCTGCCGCGCCGTTGAGATCTACCTGGCACGGGTGCGCTCGGGCGAAGAGGCCCGTGCTCAGTGGCCCGTGGCGCTGCTGGCCAACCCCACCCCGCCGCCCCTCGCCGCCACAGAGGAGCCGGCCGCGCGCCCCGCGCCGGTGGCGCGGCCCGCGGGCCAGGCGTCGATCCCTACCATCGTGCACCAGAGCTGGAAGGATGCCAACGTACCCGGCCGCTTCGCCGCCTACCAGCGCTCCTGGCAGGGGCAGCATCCCAGTTGGCGCTACTACCTGTGGACCGATGCCGACAACCGCGAGTTCCTGCGCCGGCATTATCCCTGGTTCCTGCCCATCTATGACGACTATCCGGTGCCGATCATGCGCGCCGACGCCGTGCGCTATTTCATTCTGCATCACTATGGCGGCGTCTATGCCGACCTTGACGCCGAGTGCCTGCGCCCCCTCGAGCCGCTGCTGGCGGGCAAGGAGCTCGTTTTGGGCCTGGAGCCGCCGCAGCACCTGGCAGAGCATCGCGCGCGCGGCTACCCTCTGGACCGCATCGTCTCCAACGCCATCATGGCCGCAGCTCCTGGCCACCCCTTCTGGGAGCACGTCTTCCGGCTCTTGATCGGCTTTCACCAGGCACCCGGCCCCCTCGATGCCACGGGGCCTTTCCTGCTCACGCGCGCCGTGGCAAGCTGGCCGCACCCGGAGGAGATCGACATCCAGCCCGCCGAGGTCCTCTTGCCGCTCACGAGCAATCGTCCCTGGCATGAGCTGCCTGAGGACGAGCGCGGCCGGCTGGCCCGGCGTGCCTTTGTGCTGCACCACTGGGCAGGCACCTGGTGGCGCCAAGGCACCGCCCGGCAGAGCCAGCAGGCGGGGCTCGCGTTGCTCGTCAAAGGCGGCGTGCCCAGCCGGGGGGTTATGCGGGTGGATGCGAGCGCTGCGCTGCTGCGCCAGGAGGTTGCCCTGCCGCGCATCTCCTGCCTGATGGTCACCGGCAACCGCCCGGCACTGGCCGAGCGCGCCGTGCGCTGCTTCCAGCGCCAGACCTATGCGAACAAGGAACTGGTAGTGGTCGACGACGGCGAGGATGGTACACTCGCCGCCTGGCTGCAGGAGCTGGACGACCCACAGATAGCCCTGGTGCGCCTGCCCGCCGAGGGCAAGAGCCTGGGCGAGCTCAGAAACCTGGCCGTGGCGCACGCCGGCGGCGCCTATGTGGCCCAGTGGGATGACGACGACCTCTCGCACCCCAGGCGGCTGGAGATGCAGATGGCCGCACTGTGGGTGTCGCAGGCCGACGCCTGCCTGCTGGAGCGACAGATGCTCTGGTGGCCCCAGGGGCGGCGCCTGGCGGTCTCGCACGGCCGCGCCTGGGAAGGGTCCTTCCTCTGCGCCAAGGGCAAGCTGCCGCCCTACCCTGAGATCGCTTGCGGTGAGGACACGCCTTCGGTCGAGCAGTTGCTGGCCCAGGCGCGGGTGGCGCTGCTCGACTATCCGCAGCTCTACACCTACGTCTTCCATGGGCAGAACACCTTCCCTGAGGCCCACTGGGAGCAGTTGTGGCAGGCGGCGAGCGAGCGCTATGAGGGCGACACTTACGATATCATGCTGCAGCACCTGCAAGAGCAACTGCAGACCGACCTGCAGCCCCGCAATCCTGCAGAGCGCTCCGAGCCGGGGCGGCCAGAACCGGCGCGCCGTGAGGAGGGGCCTGCTATCGCTCCCGTCGTCGAGCGCCGGCGGTCCAGGGAGGAGACCGGCCTGCCCACGGTGCTGATCCTGACGCCGGTCAAGGATGCGGCTCTCTTCCTGCCGCACTTTTGGAGCAAGCTGCGCGCCCTAAGTTACCCCCACAGGCGGCTGTCGCTGGCTTTTCTGGAGAGCGACAGCGGTGACGGCACCTACGATGCGATCGCGCGCGAGTTGCCAGCCCTGCAGGAGGAATTCGCCGGCGCCTGCCTGTGCAAACGCGACTATGCCTACCGCGCGCCGGGCCCGCGTTGGGAAGCAGGCGAGCAATTCCGCCGCCGCGCCATCCTCGCCCGCAGCCGCAACTATCTGCTGAGCCGGGCGCTGGCCGATGAGGAGTGGGCGCTCTGGATCGACGTGGACGTGGCGCGCTGGCCCGACGACGTCATCGAGCGCTTGCTGGCCACCGGCAAGGATATCGTGGTGCCCAACTGCCTGCAGGAGTCGACCGGGCAGACCTTTGACTATAACACCTTCAAGCTCAAGCCGGGGGCCGAAGAGCTCGACTGGTCGCTCTATATCCTCAACGGCATACTGCTGCCACCGCACGGCTACGGGCGGCTCTACCTGTCGGACCTGCGCCAGCACGAGCTGGTCGAGGTCGATGCCGTGGGCGGCACAATGCTGCTCGTCAGGGCCGACGCCCACCGCGAGGGGTTGATCTTCCCCACCGTTCCCTACCGCTACCTCATCGAGACCGAGGGCCTGGCCGCGATGGCGAGGGATATGGGCTATCGCTCGTGGGGCCTGCCCAACCTCGAGATCTGGCACCCATAACCCCCCAAGCTGCTCTGGCATTCCAGTGGAGAGCCCGTTACCCCGGGCCTTTGATGCCACATGTGGTATAATAGGTCGATTGTTCCGGCCGCTGCGGGCGTGCTGCGCCCATGTGAAAGAGCGTAGGCCATGGATCCCCCCCACTACCCAGAGAGCGACGCCGAGCACCTGAGCACGTTGCACGCCGTGGGCGAGCGCGTCAGCGCGCCCTCGGGCCTGACTGAGTTGCTCGGAGACACGCTGGACCGCGTCATCGAGCTCCTGCGCGCCGATGCGGGCGCCATCCTGGTGGCCGACGAGGGCGCGCGCGAGCTCGTCTTGGCGAGCCACCGTGGGATTTCGGCGGCCTTTGCCGCGAAGGAGGCCCGGCTGCCGATCGGCACGTGCATGTGCGGCCATGCCGTAGAGGCGGGCGAGCCGCTGGTTCTGGTCGACGATGCTGCGCTCGAGCCGCGCTGCGTCATCGGCCACTGTATGGAAGATGGCTTCCGCTCGCTGCTCTGCCTGCCCCTGAGTGCTGGTGGCCGGGTGTGGGGCCTCTTGCGCCTGCACGGGCGCGCGCCGGACGCCTTCGATGGGCGTGAGGCGCGGCTGCTGAGCTTTATCGGCTCGCAGCTCGGGCTGGCCATTCAGCGCGTGCGCCTGCAGGAGGAGATTGCCCGGCTGCTGCGCCGTATCGAGGAGGAGCACGCCGCGCTCGACAGCCTGGTGCGCAGCCTGGTCGATGGGCTGATCCTGGTCGACGGCGACGGCCGTGTCGCCTACTGGAACCCCTCGGCCGAGCGCTACCTGGGCCTCAAGGCCGAGGCGGTGCTGGGCCGGGGTCCTGAGGCCATCGACGCCCATCTGCACGCTATCGTGCAGGACGCGGCGCAGGGCGCGGCTGCGCTGCGCCGAGCGCTGGCCGACCCGGCAGCGTACCCCCAGTTCGAGTTCCGGGTGACGGCGCCGGCGCCGCGCACGCTGCAGGCCCGCTTCTTCCCCGTGCAGGGCCGCCAGGGCTACGGCGTTGTGCTGCGCGACGTCACCGGCGAGCGCTATGTCGATGAGATGAAGACGCAGCTCCTCGCCACCGTCTCGCACGAGCTGCGCACGCCGCTGGCCTCGATCAAGGGCTTTGCCAGCACGCTGCTGCGCGCCGATGTGCAGTGGGAGCCGGCCACGCAGCGCGAGTTCCTGCAGATTATCGACCAGGAAGCTGACCGCCTCGGCGAGCTCATTGGGAACCTGCTGGCCATGTCGCGCCTCGAAGCCGGCGTGTTGCGGCTGGATTTCGGCCGCGTGGGGCTCGCGGGGCTCATCGAGGAGACGGCCGCCGAGCTGCGGCCACGGGTCGCCGGCCATGCGCTGAGCATCGACGTGCCTGCCGGCCTGCCCGACGTGTGGGCCGATGCGCGGCGTGTGCGCCAGGTGCTGCACAACCTGGTCGAGAACGCCATCAAGTACTCGAGCGGCGGCGAAATACGCATCCGCGCCCGCGTGGCGGGGCCTGAGGTGCTCGTCAGCGTCAGTGACCAGGGGGTGGGCATCGCCGCCGACCAGTTGCAGCGTATCTTTGAGCGCTTTTACCAGGTCGACGGCGCGGCCACGCGACGGGCAGGCGGCGCCGGCCTGGGGCTATCGATCTGCAAGGGCATCGTCAAGGCCCACGGCGGCCGCATCTGGGCCGAGAGCGCGCCGGGTGTGGGCAGCACGTTCACGTTCACGCTGCCTATCGACCCGCCCGCAACAGGGAACTGAGGGAACCGGCGGAACGGAAGGAAGTGAGGGGATATGCGCTTGTTCAGTTCCCCCAGTTCCCCCCTACAAGGAGGAGCTCAAATGCCCGCTAAAGCCACCATCCTCGTCGTCGACGACGAGCCGCACGTGGTGCGCCTGGTGCAGGCCAACCTGCAGGCCTCGGGCTACCAGGTGCTGACGGCAGGCGATGGTCGCACGGCCCTGGCGATTGTGGATGAGCAGCGGCCCGACCTAGTATTGCTCGACCTGATGATGCCCGGCCTCGACGGCTATGAGGTCTGCCGGCGCATCCGCGAGCACTCCGACGTGCCCATCATCATGCTCACCGCGCGCGGCGCCGAGGTCGACAAGATCGCCGGGCTCGACGCCGGCGCCGACGATTATCTCACCAAGCCGTTCGGCGTGGGCGAGCTGCTGGCCCGCGTGCGCGCCGTGCTGCGCCGTTGCCGCCACCCCGAGGAGGTGCGCAACCAGCCGCCCTTCCGCAGCGGCGACCTGACGATCGATTTTGCGCGCCACGAGGTCACCGTGGCCGGCCAGCGGGTGGCGCTCAGCGCGACGGAGTACCGGCTGCTCGCCGCCCTGGCGCGGCACGCTGACCGCGTGATGCTGCACGAGGAGCTGCTGCGCGAGGTGTGGGGGCCCGAGTATCGCGACGAGAGAGAGTATCTGCGCGTCTATGTGCGCTACCTGCGGCAAAAGCTTGAGGCCGACCCCGCGAACCCGCGCCTGATCCTCACGCAACAGGGCGCGGGCTATCGCCTGGCCGCATTGCCACCCGAATAGCGACCAGCGCCTCGCCTGTCATTGCGAGTACTCCACGCCACGATGTAGTCTGCGCAAGCACAGAAACTGCGCCTGTCATTGCGAGGAGGCGGCCGCAGCCGCCGACGAAGCAATCTCCAGCCACGACAGGGCACGCCTTCCACATTGGAGATTGCTTCGTCGGCTGCGGCCTCCTCGCAACGACAGGCAGGCGACCCGCCCACGGTTTCTTATGCACCTCTAATATCCCGCCACCTGTTTCTTGCGCCCCTCCAATGCCCCCCGTGCTATACTATGGCTGCAGGGCACGTCTAGCCACAGACTCTCGAACCCGGAGTTACGTCGTATGGCCGCCCGCAGAGTGTTGATCGTGGATGCCGACTGGAAGATGCGCAAGCTCATCCGCGCCAACCTCGAGGCCGGGGGCCTGGAGGTGGCCGAGGCGGAGGGCGGGCGGGCATGCCTGGCCGCCCTCCGCGAGCAGCGCTGCGACCTGGTGGTGCTCAGCGCCGAGCTGCCCGACGGCAACGGTTGGAACGTCGTCGGCGAGCTGCGGCGTACAGCAGCGATCAGCGCGCTGCCCATCGTCATCGTCGTTGCCGAGCCGGTGCGCAGCCACCTGCTCGGCCGCTTTCAACGCGTCAGCCTACTGGTCAAGCCGTTCTCTGTCGCAGCGCTGCTCGAGTGTGTCGAGCGGGCGCTGCACCATGGCCCGCAAGAAGGAGGAACGCCCGTGCGCAAAATGGCCGAGACCGACCTGCTGGCCGCCTTTGCCGGCGAGAGCCAGGCCCACGTAAAGTATCTCAACTTTGCCGAGCGCGCCCGCAAGGAGGGCTTTCCCAACATCGCCCGGCTCTTCGAGGCCATCGCCTACGCCGAGCTGGTGCATGCCTCGAACCACCTGCGCGAGCTGGGGCTGCTGCATGGCACGGGCGACAACCTGCAGGCCGCCATCGACGGCGAGAATTTCGAGGTCGACGAGATGTACCCCGCCTACGATGCCGTGGCCCGGCTGCATGAGGAAAAGGGCGCGCAGCGCTCGATCCACTATGCGATGGAGGCGGAAAAGACCCATGCCGGGCTCTATGCCCAGGCCAAGTTGGCCGCCGGCGGCGGGCAGGATATCGCTGCGGCTGCGGTGCACATCTGCGAGGTCTGCGGGCACACCGTCATGGGCGACGCGCCCGACCGCTGCCCCGTCTGCAGCGCGGCCAAGGCCCGGTTCAGGGCGTTTTAGGGCACTATCCTTGTCGGGGGCATATGGAGGTTAGGCCGCCAGGCACGTATAGGCATGGTGGTTTGTCATGTGTTGAGGAGGTCGGTATGTCAGAGATGAAAGATGGTTGCGTCAAGCCCGCCCGTGGGCCGATTGTGCCCACCCCCGCAGCTGTCATCCCTGCCGAGGGAGCAGCGCTACGCCAGGAGGTCAGCAGAATGTCGGCACGCGTTGGCAAGGAAGCCCCAGACTTTGAAGCGAACGCCTTTGTCGCCGGCGAGGGCTTCAAGCCGGTCAAGCTGTCGGACTATAAAGGGCAGTGGGTTGTGCTCTGCTTCTATCCGGGGGATTTCACCTTTGTCTGACCGACGGAACTGGCGGCGGTCGCCGCCCGTTACCCCGAGTTCAAGGCCCTGGGCGTCGAGGTGTTGGCCATGAGCACCGACAGTCGGTTTGTGCACAAGATGTGGCAAGAGCAAGAGCTATCCAAGATGGTGGCTGGCGGCGTGCCTTTCCCCATGCTTTCGGATGGAGGAGGCAAGATCGGTAGTATCTATGGCGTGTACGACGAAGCCGCGGGCGTGGACATTCGCGGGCGTTTCATCATTGATCCCGACATGGTCATCCGGGCCATGGAGGTCTTGACGCCGGAGGTGGGGCGCAATCCAGACGAGCTAATCCGCCAGATCAAGGCTTTCCAGCATGTGAAAGCCACGGGCGAGGTCACGCCGTCGGGTTGGCAATCGGGTCAGGTCACGCTGAAGCCCAGCCCGGCACTGGTGGGTCGTGTGTGGGAGGTTTGGAAACCATAGCGGGCTAGGAGACACTGGGGCGGCCTAACCCCTGCCGCACTGCCTGGTCCTCACAGATCAGTGTAGCATCGCGAGGAGGTGCAACCATGGCAGCGCGACGGTTCACCTGTGCCGATTGCGGGCACACTTTCGAGCTGGCCCAAGTCCATTGCCCGTGGTCAGTTGCCTCTTCGCTTGTTGGTGCATGCGCAACCGACCACGGGCCACTGATCACTGACAACCGCCGAATCGCACGAGAGGAGGAAGGGAATGTCCAAGTACGAATGCCTGGTGTGTGGGTACATCTATGATCCGGAGGTGGGCGACCCCGAAGGCGGCATCGCCCCGGGCACGGCCTTTGAGGACCTGCCCGACGACTGGGTCTGCCCCGAGTGTGGCGCGGCGAAGGACATGTTTGAGGAGAAGGCGTAGCTACTGCGTACTACGTACTGCGTAATACATACTGCGTGATGCGTGATGCGTCAGGCATCCACCCCTTACCCCTCACGCATCACGCCTCACGTATCACGCATCACGCAGTACGTTCCCTGGAGGTGCACCATGCAGCCTGTCTCTCTTGCCGACGGCGTGTACTGGGCCGGCGTGCTGAACCCGGACCTGAGGGTCTTCGATGTGATCATGCGCACGGCCCACGGCACGAGCTACAACGCCTACCTGGTGCGCGGTGAGAAGACGGCCCTCATCGACACCGTCAAGCACGGCTTTGAGGACGCTTTCCTGGCCCGCATCCGCGCCGTGGTGGACCCGCAGGCGATCGACTATATCATCATCAACCATGCCGAGCCCGATCACTCGGGCGCCCTGGCGCGCCTGCTCGACGAGGCGCCGCGGGCGCAGCTCATCGTCTCGCGCAGCGGCGAGCATTTCCTGCGCCACATTCTGAACCGCGACGTGCCCATGCGCAAGGTGGGCGACGGCGACCGGTTGGAGCTGGGCGGCAAGACGCTGCGCTTCGTCTCGGCGCCGTTCCTGCACTGGCCGGATACGATGTTCACCTACCTCGAAGAAGAGGCCATCCTCTTCCCCTGCGACGTGCTGGGCGCGCACTATGCGACGGAGCAGCTTTTCGACGACCTGGTCGGCGACTTTGCCGAGGAGTGGCGCTACTACTTTGACGTCATCATGCGCCCCTTCAAAGACAAGATGCTCGAGGCGCTGGCCAAGATCGACGGCTGGCCACTGCGCCTGATCGCGCCCTCACACGGGCCTATCCTGCGCACGGACCCGCAGCGCTATGTCGACCTCTACCGCGCCTGGAGCACGACGCCAGTGCGCGGGCCGAGCCGGCGCGTGGTGGTGGCCTATGTCTCAGCGTACGGCAACACGCGACGCATGGCCGAGGCCGTCGCGGCGGGGGCGCAGGAGGCGGGCGCGCAGGTGCGCCTGGTCGACGCGGAGCACGAGGCCGCGGCCGGCCTGCTCGACGAAATCGAGGCTGCCGATGCGCTGATCGCCGGCTCGAGCACCATCGTCGGCGACGCCATCAAGCCCATCTGGGACCTGCTGAGCAGCCTGACCACCCTGCGCCTCAAGGGCAAGGTGGGCGGCGTCTTTGGCTCCTACGGCTGGAGCGGTGAGGCTATCCCCATGCTCGAAGAGCGCCTCAAGGGCCTGAAGCTCAAGCTGCCCGAGCCGGCCGTCAAGGCTATCCTCGTGCCCACGGCAGAGAACCTGGCGGCCTGCCGCGAGCTCGGCCGGCGCATCGTCACGCAGCACCTGGCGTAGCGGAACCGGCCCGGAGTCCCCAACTTGTTGGGGCGGAGCCTTGGCGTGCGACACGTCCCGAACAAGT